>Ga0180009_10002075_pt1 | contig 23705 bp, 34 predicted proteins | sample OS_PC_MetaG_FD_123537 | JGI IMG/M metagenome (GOLD analysis project Ga0180009, IMG submission 123537) | Groundwater microbial communities from the Aspo Hard Rock Laboratory (HRL) deep subsurface site, Sweden - OS_PC_MetaG | ecosystem: Environmental > Aquatic > Deep subsurface > Groundwater...
ACATCACATTTTGACAGATTCTTGGAAAATAATTTTCGGGCCTTGACCAAGATCCAGTTACTCCAATTAAATTTAATGAAAAATTTGTTCAATTGATTGTGCTGGGTCAAATATAATTTAATATCGATTTACACAACTTTTCAATAATGATACGGTTTTATTGAAAAGTTCAAAATTAAAAGGTGCTCAAAAAAGGTCAGGAAAGGAGGAATTATGCAACGACGTTTAGTCATCATTATTTTGGTAGCGGCTGTATTTTTTTCCATGCCGATACATTATGGAACCGCTGATACGAAAATGGATTCAGCTCAAGAGGTAATGAAGAACGTTCGGCAATTGGCAAACGTATATGAAGAAGGAGACCACCTTGTCGTGGAATTTCGTGAATACCTCTTTCCTAATGACATAAATAATCGGTTGAAGTTTGTCCGTGCAGTAGCTGACGCAGATTGTATTATCAAGGGTAAGGCACGAACAATTTTTTACTACAACCCATCTGGGAAACAATTTGCACAAGCCGATAAATTAAATGGAATCCGATTAAAAGAATAATTGTGGGAAAAAATTTTCACAGAATCATCTGATATGGATTTTGAAAAATCCGGTTAGTCTCCAATATATAATAATGGAGACGTGATTCCTTTGATATCGGCGATTTCCCATATACTGGAATGAAAAGTTTTTGTAAGTCAAATGTTGTTTCGCATAGGATTTTTTATTAATAAAGTAGGTAGTTATACCTATTTACAACAATGATTTGTTTTGATACTGCATTAGTAATAAATATTTAAATCCTTTTGGGTTGGATACCATTCTTTTTTTAATAATATATAATAAATCGTTCAAAAGTGACCTAATGGTGGGAAACATGATTAAAGTTTTTACTTGGAGGTAAAGATATGAATGAATTAGACATACGACCCCCTCACATTAAACTTGCTCAAGAAAAAGAAGAGTGGGACAGAAAACAAAAGGTAAAAGTCGTGAAGACTCAATATGTAACGATAACTGAAATTGACATACCGTTTACAAAACTTGTTGGGTTTTTAGTAAGGTTAGCCATTGCAGCTGTCCCTGCTGGTATTATTGTATTCATCTTCTGGAGTATGTTAGCAGGATTTTTGGTAAATATAATGAGGTAAAAAAGGAAGGAATTTATAAGATTCCATATGGGGGCTAAACAATGAAGAAAATATTGTTATATCTTTTCTGTTTATTATTAATTCCTGTTTTTTCTTGTGGTAATGAAATATCTGGTATTGCCAAATATCCTTTTAAACTGCGTTCAGAGCCATCCCTAAGTAGCACTGCTATGGGTAGCATTGAAAAAGATGAAGAGTTTCAAATTTTAGGAACATATTGGGGATGGGTTAAGATCGAAACATCTACAAAAACCACTGGATGGGCAAGCCTTACATGGATCAACATAGATAAAGATAGCGTTGATAAAATTCAAATAATAAAAAGGGAAGATCATTGGGCATGGGATGATAACTTAACAAAAGTCACATCAGTTATAGTTACATATGGAGACGTAACAATGAAATTTACTGTAGACCTTGTCGCTGGCCCCTCCACCGGTAGCTCATATAGAGGTAAAGCAATGAGGGGAGAAAAGGTAAGGCTTCTTGAACGATGTCAGGATTGGATAAAAATAGAAACATCCAAACAAGTCATCGGATGGACAGCCGTAAAATACATTAGCTTAGCCCGCAAAGTCCCTGACCAATGCTGGGTATCTGAAGCAACATCAAATCCAAGGGATATTGAACAGGCAAAGAACTTCCTCCGATCACTTCCGTTTGGATGTTCTAATAGCTATACGTCTACCGCATCAGATGGTGCCGTCATAATTAAAATTCGATGCAAAGTTGCTAATGATTATCTCTATGACGAGATCAGAATAAAGGATGGACGTGTAATTAAAATAAAGTGATTATTTCCCCCCAAACAATAGCAGGCTGTAAAATCACTAACTATGACACATGCAGCCTGATCACTGCATCTTGTTTATACACCCCTTACACTTTAATGTGCTTGGGGTGTCCTTTTTTTTGCTTCTGAGATTGAGCAGAATATTTTTTTTGGCTGGGTAACTCTATCTCCAACTAACTTGATAGGGATTTTGCTTCTTTTGATTTTGCTTTTTCCCATATAATTTAATTTTGATATCTCTTTACAGGCATTATGGATATTGCTACTAATTAATCAAAGCAAATGTGATCCGGGGGTGTCCATAGGAGAATATAGCAATGGCAAATCTAAATATTATTGAAAATTATCAAGATATCCAGAACTCTTTTAATATCTTCAAACGAGATGCATCGAAAAATGATGAGACAACCAAGGGTTTGCTAACGTCAATAACATATTGGGTATATGATTGTAATACAAAAACGTTTGGCCCATCGAAATTTATTGGCTTTAAGGATATGACTTTTGAAAAATATAGAAGTGCAAAAGCAGATAACTGTAAGGGGCTTAGGTTCAATGCAAATAATGCCAGAGATGCAATAGCGAGAATTCTTGGTCCTTATACTAAAGACTCTGAACTATCTGAAAGATTTAGGCAATGGGGCGAGTCACTTTGTGGCCCTTCTGTGTTCCGCAGCATAAAAAAGGATAAATGGTTATTCACAATGCTTTAAAAAAGCTTACACCAATGGAATATCTTGAACACTGATCACTTAGTTGGGGGAAAATGAAACTTGCGACTTCCCATTATATCGTCCATCTCTCCCATCTATCTTTTATTCTCTTGAGTTTTTTATATGGTTTTTTAACCTATAATTCTATAGATTGCATGTACAGGGGGCGGTTACCGCACGTTTTGCACAATATTATTTTTTATAATTAGAATTATTAAAATATTTCAAATACTAATAAATTTAAAAATCATTATATGCAATACCCAGGGCAAATAAACTCACCTTGAAAAAAACTCCCTAAATTGTTTTTGGGGCACTCTATGAAAATTAGGCGGTGGATTTAGGGAAGTTTAATATCATTTACAATTTTTATGTTTTAGAATATTATTAATTATCAAGTCATATTAACTTTACAATCGGGTTGTGGCGGAATTAAATTATTTTGTATACAATTATAAGTTGATCTGGCTCATCTATAATGTTCAACTTACAACCTCTAAAGGAGTGCATACATGAGACATATAACTCTTTTGATCTTTTTTATTATTACCCTTTTTGTAGCAACACCCACTTTTGCTGAATTAAATGTATACATTGAAGACACTGATCTGAAAATCACAAACACAACAAGAAGTTATGTCCATTTTTCATGGAAGGTTGATGTATTTTCCCATGAGTATGAAACACGTAATTGTATCTTGAAAATTTCATTTATAGATAGCGAAGGGTTTGAATTAGATTCCGTTGCCAAGCTTGTTACCCTACCTTATGGATCATCAAGTTTCACCAACAGATCACTATGCCGCATTGTTTTATGGGAACAAATCAAAAAACATATAACTTCCTTTGAATGTCGATAAATGAGGCTGAGGTAGGGTGGTTAATTAGAAATTATTTTTTGGAAGTTCGGACAAAATTCGGTTAATCTCCAACTTGACGTAACAAAAACATTATTGGCCTTTGAATGGTCTTAGTTGATTCTCTACTTTTATTTCTATAGAAAATAGAAAGCCCGAGTAATAAGACAATGAAAACAAATCGTGTATTACTTAATTGATTTAGTTCCTGCCTTTTTTATGTATAACGGCCTAATTTCTCTCCAGCATTCAGATTAATCTATATGAGCCAGGAACATCTATTGAAGCCGATCTTCGATATTCAACGATATAATATATCAAATTTACTGAGCACTCATAGCTATATCCTGGCTTTTCACACTTCAAAATTCACTCTGGACTATTCCTTGTAATCTATTTTTTTTTTAAAAAACAACCGGCCACAATATATAGCACCCATAATTTTTTTATTTCCTTACGCAACGGTCAATTTTATTAGAGTAACCGGATTATTTAAAATCTGTTTTTGGACAATAATGATAAAACTTATATGTACGAAATTTGGAATAGGTGAAAATTGGCTGCAAAGCGGAAAAGGTGACATGCGTACAGAATCAACTGCATTTGAAATGGAACAGTTCAAAAAAATCATGAAATGAACTTATCGTGATTCTTGCTATAACTTATATATCCTCCCTATAAATATCTAAAATTTAGTTCAGTATTTTTTGTTTGTTTTTAGAATTTTTTATTTTAAAAAGGAACAAAACAATGGGAACAAAAACATTTTATTCGGATTGTGTCAGTTGGCCATTAAATCAGGTGGATGTATTAAGCAAGCTTATTGATAATGCGATTGATATATCAAGAACAACTTTTCTAAAACACATTGATCGGAAAGAATTAAAAAACATCGAAGCAAATCTCGGTTACTCAAGTCATTACAAGCAGGGCATGACCATGGCCTCAGATTGGCATGTCTCATACTATCGGTCAAAATTCAAAAACAAAACCTGTTATTTCTTCAGACATTCCGCGATTGAACATATATTTGTATAAAATCAATGGCCATGCTGAGTCTGTGGGAAATGGCAAAAGGAGCCAGAATGATTTTAGAAGAAATTGTATCTATTTATAATTTTGAAGTTGCAGTAAAGTTTAGCTATTTTGAAAAAGAACCGTGCAGGCCAAATATATTTGAACCGGGAAGTCCTGAAGAATTTGAGATTCATAAAGCAACTATAATTTCAGACTCAGAAATCCCTATTGATATTAGCAAGCAATCAATAATTGATTTGATCATCAATGCATTAAAACAGAAACAAATCTTAAATAAGGCGGCATAAGGAGTGGCATGGCAGAAAAGGAATTTGAAATCGATTGGTATGAACGCAGAAATGTTCATTATAAAACCACTGTGAAGGCATCTTCGAAAGAATTGGCAATACAAATGATATCAGAAGATATCAATGATTGCCGAATTAATGGAAGTGAACAAACCGATGAACCCGACGATGGAAATAAAGACAATCCCTGGATAGTCATAACCAATATAGAAGAAGGTTAAAATAACTAAAATCAAACAATTTAAAATATATGTTGCAAAATGCTCTATATTTTGTTTATTTATGATCTTTATTTTTTAAAATTAATTAAAGGAATAGTATAATGAAAGTTGAACCATGGTTTCACACAATATCGGGTGTCAAATTTGATATCTTAAATCCGACAAAAGACATGATTGATATTAATGACATCGCTCATAGCCTGGCAATGCAATGTCGGTGGCTCGGTCACTGCAAGTATTTCTTTTCTGTGGCAGAGCATGCCTATCATGTCAGTCATCTTGTGCCAGAACAACTTGCTTTACACGGGCTTTTACACGATGCAGCAGAAGCCTATGTTGGAGATATCATTACTCCATACAAGGCCTTACTTGGTGATGTTAAAAAATATGAGCATAAAATTTTGCATCTTATTTTTGAATGCTTTGGGGTAAAAAACACACTTGATGATAAACAAATTGTCAAATACTACGATGCCCAAATGATATCGACTGAAGCATATGTGCTTGATCCGTATGCATCAGATCATGAATGGATCAAAAACTTTCCACCGCCAGCAAAAATTAGCTTGGAATGCTGGACCCCATCAACAGCAAAGGCAATCTTTTTGGATCGATTTTACAGAATAACAAGTGTGGAAGGGGCAAAGGCGGCATGAGCAAACATTACAAAATCTGGATTGAAATTGAAGAAATTGATGAGAAAAAAGATCTTTATATTAATTTAGAAGACCCGCGATCAATTGGTGGTGAATTTGCCACCGAAAAAGATGCCAGGGACTTTAGGCGAAAACTTATTAACGGATTTGGGGAGCGATGATCAAATACCACAAGATTCAAACGATCTTTAAAAGAGATCCGGAGACTGGACACAAAACTTTATTGGATGGACAATTTTCCATTCCGGAGTTTGAGTATTTGCAAAATAATATTTGGGATTTTTCAGAGAAATTTGATGGCACCAATATAAGAGTGATGTTCGACGGTGAAAAACTTACCTTTGGTGGCAAAACAGATGATGCTCAAATTCCGGCCAAATTGGTAAATAAATTATATGAACGCTTTTTTCCACAAATAGGATTATTCAAAACCCATTTTCCAGATGGGGTCTGTCTTTATGGGGAAGGTGTTGGTGCGGGGATTCCCAAAAGCGGCAATTATGGCTCCGAACAAGATTTTGTTTTATTTGATGTGCTGATCGGAGATTGGTGGCTGGAAAGAAAGAATGTCAAAACCATTTCAGAAGGTTTTAAAATTCCAATAGTTCCAATCATAGGCACTGGGACATTCTTGGACATGATCAAAATGGTAAAAGCTGGTTTTAATTCAAACTGGGGAAGTTTTCTTGCTGAAGGTATTGTTGCAAGACCAGTCTGTGAATTAAAGGCCCGAAACGGAAATAGAATCATTACAAAACTTAAGCATAAGGATTTTGCAATAAAATCCAAACCACCAATTCGAGGGTGGAAAAAAATAATGGGAGTAAATGAACATGAATAAATGGGATAAAAGATTTATAGACATGGCCTATATGGTCGCAAGCTGGTCAAAGGATCCTTCTACAAAATGCGGAGCTGTAATTATTGATCCAAACAAAAGAATTGTATCTGTTGGATTCAATGGCTTTCCGGCTGGAACAAGTGATCTTGAGCATCTCTATCAAGATCGTGACGAAAAATATCGGAGAGTAATTCATTCAGAGAAAAATGCAATTCTTTTTGCAAAACAAGATCTAACAGATTGTATTTTATATGTCGTTCCGATGCCACCCTGCAGCCAGTGTACAGGTATGATTATTCAAGCAGGAATCAAAAGAATTGTAACCATTGAACCAACTGCTGAACAACAAGTCAGATGGGGTGCTGATATTGAATCCTCAAAATGCATGCTGGCAGAAATGGGTATCATTATGGAGTATTTCGACGATCAGGAACAAGAAAAGAAAGTTGCATGAACCCCGTCGAACGACAATTTGCCATGAAGCAACTCGGATTAGATCCAATGACCGGGCGCAAATTGAAACCAAAGTTTGATGTCCGGGCTAAATATCTCATGATCGACAAAATTATGAGAATGTTTGCATATGAAATAAAACAACTTGAGTTCGAAAAGCAAGACATCGAAAATATGACAGATAGGATACGTGGTGGCTTTAAAAATCCCCGCATGTATTTTATTCAATACTATCCAAAGGCAAGATATAACATTTTTATCAGAATCTTTTATTGGATTGTTCGAGAATTATCAAATTATAAACCTTAATAAAGAGACTCAAAAATGAAAGAAACAACACTTTTAGCGCAACGCAAATCAAACGGAAATATCATGTGTCTTACTTTAAATCTCAATGGAAAGACACTCGATAGAGCTTGGGGGTTTTTAGATAGTAAAACCCCGGCCCAAACGGGATTCAATGAATATGATTACAAAAACAAGGGCAGGACCAACGAGTCTACTCCGGCTATGACAGCTCGGGCTGCCTATGAAAAGATCATTAAAACCAAAACAGATGAAGGTTATCTCGTGGTAGATTCATTTGACAGTATTCCAGAAGCCACGCTGGACATAGATGTCATGGACTTAGACAATATTCCAAAACAGTTTTGTTGCTCCAAGCCGACAGCCAAGATTTCTGAAACAGCCTTAAATAAATTAATCGCCAGTTACAATGCTTTCTTCCAATTAAAATACAACGGTTCATGTCACTATATATTGATAGATTCCAACAAACAGGTCAAACTCTATACCCGGCGCATGGATGATCATACAGTCAAGTATCCTGCCATTGTGAAAGATGTCGAAGAATTAAATCTGCCGGCCAGGACCCTTCTGATTACCGAATTTGTGATCGACCCGCAATTAAACATTCCACACATGGAGGCCTTTCGGATCATGCAGACTATCTCCAAGGCAAATGTGTCGGGCGGGAAACCAAAAAAAGATTTATCAAAAAACAATGCCAGGCAGGATATAAAAAATGGCGGTCATGGAGTCCGGGCTGCAGTATTTGGCATCCTATATTATAATGGTAAACAAGTTTGGGATCAATCGAGTGAAGATAACTTGCACATGATCAATAGTTATATTCCAACTATTCATGCCGACAACGCTCTTTTTATTCCTGATCAAGTATTTTTCAAAACAGCAAAAGAAGCTATTGAATTTGCCAGGAAAAATAAAGACAAATATGAAGGCCTGGTTGTCTGGGATCTAACTGGAGCTATGGAAGTTACCTTCAACGGAAAACCAAAACGCCGGGCTGCTTTTAAAGTAAAACCCACTGCCGAAATGGATGTAATTGCCTTTGGATATAACTTAAAGAAAAACCAAGCTAAAAAAGAGATTGGAAGCCTCCAAATTGGCATGTATAACGCCGATGGAAGCATCTTTGATATGGGCGATTGCGGATCTGGATTAAAGCCTTTAAACGGTGATCGTGACATCAATAATTGGACCTTTCCTTGTGTAATTGAAGTTGAATACGATCAAATATTTCCGACAGGTAAATTACAATTCCCGGTATTCTCCAAGAAGCATGAAAACAAGCTACCTGGCGATCCAGAGTTTATAAAAAAGAAGGCCGCGTGATGTTTGAAGATATCCCCATTAAAATTATTCAGGCATACACTTGGAATATGTTTGATGCATACGATTGGTTTTATACCGGGGGCCATTTGTTGCCTCATCACTCTCCCGATATTGATATAATAATTGTTGTGCCAAGCCACACCAAGACTGGACCTATCTTAAATGCTTTTGGAGATGACTACAAGTACATTGGATTCCAGACAGTTATTTGCTCAGAAGCATACGGAACAGAAGAAGATAGCTATGCTGCGGTAATCACTCTCACAAGCAAATCAAACAAATATGATCTTTTATTTATTAAATCCGATAATTTTAATATTATGAATTGGCTCAAGTTTTATCCATTGAGTATCCAGAGAATTGCAAAGAGTTTAAAAAGTGGCCAGATATATAAAGATCCTAAGCAAAGTTCAGAACAAATAATCATTTATCACAACGATCCAAAATTTGTCTCTAAATACAAAAAATATTACCCAGAAAGAGAATTTATCCTTAAAACACAGGTGGCAGCATGAAACTTAAAAAAATAATCAATATTTATGGCGGCCCGGGAGTAGGTAAAAGCACCATCGCGGCCGGGCTGTTCTGTGAAATGAAAAAGAACGGTCTCAATGTCGAACTGGTAACAGAATATGCCAAGGATCTGGTTTATGAAGAACGATTTGATCTTCTTAAAAACGACCAATTATATGTGTTTGCCAAACAGCATCGGAAAATTCTCAGATTGAAAGATACGGTCGAGTTTATTGTGACCGATAGTCCATTATTATTTTCTATCATTTATAATAGGCTCAATCCAACTTCGATATATGATTCAGAATCTTTTGAAAATTTGGTTTTTCAAACATATAAACAATATCCCAACATGGATGTTCAGTTGCTTCGCAATGATATTTATAATTATCAAACATCCGGACGGACCCAAACCACCCAAAGAGCCCGTGAAATTGATTTGAAAATGGCAGAAACGCTTAATTCATTAGAAATGAAATGGGAAGTCCTATTGAGTGATCCTCATACTGTCTTTACTTTGCTTGGAAAAATCTTGGGCTGGGATAAAAAATGAATTTTATTAAAGGAGCTGAAATGCGGCCATATGGAAAAGAAAGACAACAAGGTTTTAGCACGGAAGTTGATGAGAATAAATTCCGGAAGTCAAAAGCTCGGCAAGAAGGAAAAAAACAAATAAGTGATGAGCATCAGGAATATTTGGATTCCCTGGAAACAGAAAAAAATAATTGTTCAATTGGATATCAGGGGTATTAAATGGAAAAAGCACTTTATCGGAAAATTAATGATCGAACTATGAATAGCAGCACGTACCACAAAAAAGATGGTACGGCTGTTCGGGCTAAATTAAAACAGGAACTTCAAAAAGAAAAAGAAGCCGCCTCGAAAGAAGCGGCTAAAGATACCAAGGCAATATCAAACAGTCACAAAGGTTAGATTCTTTGTTTTTTTAATGAGGTTTGCTTTTTTAAGGTGAAAAACATTGTTTGAAACTTGTTTATTGGTAAGGCCGGTCATTCTTTGGATCTCTAATGTGCTAACACCATTGCTTTTACTGATAGCATCAAGAATAGCAGCTCTAACGCCAATACTCGGTTCTACTTTTTTAAGAGGTTCAGACTTTTTAATAACCACTGGCTTTTTAATAATATCGGATTCAGACTCTTTAATAACATCTGGCTCTGGTTTTCGGACGGTCAATTCGTTAACCAATTGTGAAATTCTTTTTAAAGGACTTTGAATTAAGTCAGAAGTCTCCTGATCCAATTCGAATGTTACTGTGATTTTCATACCTTTTCCAATCGTAAATAGTTTAAATTGGTCATATTCTACTGAACAACTAAAAATAAAACAAGATTTTTAACAAAGGAGCAACTTTGCAAGATTTACACAAAATAATAGATAATAAAGTTCAGGCAATGGTTGATGAGAAAGTTATTCAAAAAGCAGTTGAAGATGGTGTTTCTAAGGCCATTAAAACAGCCATAGCGAACCAGTTTGAACGATACGGCGGCGTTACTACCCAGATCGAAACTGCTTTAAAAGAAGGCCTACAGGTGAACTTAAAGAGCCTTCCATTTGAGACATACAACGAACAGATGCTCGTGTTGATAAAAAGCAAAGTTGGAAATATGTTCCATGGAGTAGCTGCAGAAAAATTCTTATCAGAAATGGATCGGATCCTGGCACCCGTTCCAAAAGAAATGCCTATACATGAATTTGTTGAAACTGTCGTTGGCTTCTGGAAAACAGAAGAACCGTCGTGGGATGCAGATGACATGGATGAATATGCAACTGTGGAAGTTGAAGATGAATCTCGGGGGCGTGAAAATAAAGCCAACAATATTACCTTGAAATTCTGGAAGCAAAAAGAAAGGGACTCTTATTCTTATTCGTCATCAAGAAAGAAAGAAAAGAATCCACCAACCATGCAGCTTTTTATTCTGGATGGAAAAATTCGGATCAATCACAAACATAAATATAATCCGACTTGTTTCAGCGAAACCGAGGCATTGGTTTTTAAAATGTATGCAGCCGGAACTGTTTTGACTGGTATCGAAGATTTTGATCCTGAAGACTGTGATTTAACCTTGAAAGACGAGTATTGATATGATGAACAAGATTGATTTTCCCAGGTTATGGACCGCAGAACAAGTTGCGGAAGCTCTGCAGATGAGCAAACGAACGGTATATAATCATGCAAAAGAATTGGGAGGGTTTTATCCTTTCGGGATAAAGCAAATGAGATTTCATGCAAAAAAAATACAAGAATGTCTGGAAAGATCCGAAGACCAGTCTGTGGCGGTACAAGTTCAAGTTCAAAAAAAAGTCGTATTACGGGAACAACTTCCCAACAGAGAGACAGGCGGGATTGGCATCGGAAGAAAGAAAAAGTCGTCTAATGTCGGAGTTCAAGAGAACATTAACAGTAGGGACAACATTCTTAGACGTTTCAAGCAAGTTTCTTGATGCTTTAAGAACAACAAAACATAAAATTGGCAAAGATGTAATAAATAACAAAGAAAAAGCAGCCACTGATTTTCTTATTTTTTTAAAAAATATTAATATTGAATTAAACGCCATAACTGAATCTGATGTTGAGAATTATCTTAAAACCAGACCAAACAATGATTCTTTTAATCGTTATCGGACTTCTTTGAGTCAAGTTTTCAAATATGCAATCTATCCATTAAAGATCACAACTTATAATCCGGTTGAATTAGTTCCAAAGCTTAGAGTCAGAGATCGCAAAGATCGATTGGTTCCGACATACTCAGAATTAATGAGCATTCTCAAAGTAGCCGGTCATCAGTTTCCAATGCCCAAGTCCAGGTCAAAATACAAAAGTATTCGTTGTGATGAACGAGATCTATTACAGATTATCCTTCATACAGTCGCCCGGTACGGTGAAATTTTACATTTAAAATGGGAAGATGTGAGCTTAGAAAACAGAATCTTAATTAAGCGCACCCATAAAACAGAATATCAGGATGAAAAAGAGATTTCGGTTCCAATCAACGATGATTTGATGTTTATCTTACAGCGGCGTTGGGAGGAACGTCAGCAAGACAAATGGGTTTTTTGGAATCACATCACGTTAACCCCTTATGACCGACGTTCTAAACTTATGAAAAAATTATGCAAAAAGGCTGGTACTCGTAATATTCAATTTCACGGCATCAGGCACTATGTTATCACACAACTAAGAAATGATTATCGACTTCCTGATGTGGCAGCCAAAGACTTAGCTGGTCATGAAAAAATGGAGACTACGGACAAATATACTCATCCTGTTAATGAAACCCATTGGGCAGCCGTTAAAACTTTAGAGAATCTTTTTGATCCGGATATCATTAATGCTGACTTTAAAATCATAGAAAAAACACAACTTCTTCCTCAACAAAAAGATACTTTTACAAAACAAGAGTTTGCAAAATTACTCAAACAACTTGTCCAGACCGAAGTTAAAAAACAAACCGAAAAATAGCCAAAAATCTATGAGCAACTTTTATGAGCAACTTTTTGCTCATAGACCCTTTTTGTCTTTCTTGCTCCTCTTGTGCATATTTGTTTTTATTGTCGCAAAATGTATATAAGCAAGCTTTCTGATACCCTTTATTACCAGCGTTTTTGTGTCTCATGAGCAACTATTTTGAGCAACCTTTTTAACACAAGGAAACACCCTATACATAATATGTAATAATATGCACTAAAAAGATCTGAAAACGAGCCAATAACGGGGCTTTCCAGCGTTTTAGTGTCCCAGCCCACTCGACTGGGGGACAAGTGGTCGCGTGTTCAAATCACGCCGTCCCGACCATCACCACTTAAGCTATCCTTTTTCACCTTGACTTTCTGATTTAAATTAAATAATTTACAATATTTTGCTTTGAGGATTTGGAATCTTTTATAGAAAGACCAAAGCAAAATTGCAAATTAGCATCGATTGTGCAATGCAAATAAATATTTAAAGGTTGCGTTACAGCCAAAATAATCAGGAAGGAACGAATTAATGAAATTGGACAGGCTGGCATTGTTAATAATATTGTTGGTTTTATTCATTTCTTTAGCACCTGCTGCTGCCAAAGATCAATCTGATAAAAAAACTCATAACACTCTTGAAGATGGTGACCATGCTGAAGCCGCTTCAGACCATGCACAGGACAAGGGTGCTCACGGCCATGTGAATTTAGGGGAGATGCTGCCGCTGTACAGCTGTATTCCCTTTGCATTTATGTTGTTATCCATTGCCCTGCTGCCGCTGATCGCAGAAAATTTCTGGCACCATCATTTTGGCAAGATTTCTGCATTCTGGGCAGCCTGTCTTGCTCTTCCCTTTGTCTATGTTTATAAAGGCATTGCCGTTTATGAAATTCTTCACATTATTCTGGCAGACTATATCCCCTTTATTATTCTTTTATGGGCGTTGTTTACCATTTCCGGCGGTATTCTGCTGAAAGGGACATTAAGAGGGACTCCCGTTGTCAACACTATTATCATCCTGATCGGTACCATCCTTGCATCCTGGATGGGGACCACGGGAGCTGCCATGCTCTTGATCCGGCCATTTTTAAGGGCAAATGATCATCGAAAGAATAAAACCTTTATGGTGGTATTTTTTATTTTTCTGGTAGCCAATATTGGCGGATCATTGACGCCTCTTGGTGATCCTCCTTTGTTTTTAGGATTTCTCCATGGAGTCAGTTTTTTCTGGACCTTTAATATTTTACCGCATATGCTCGTCGCAGCCATTATTTTGCTGGTAATTTATTTTATCCTTGATACATATTATTACAAAAAAGAAGGGGTAAAAGCTCCGGATGATGGAGAGAAAAAACCCTTGCGCCTGGTGGGAACCTACAATTTTCTTTTTCTTGGGGGTGTGGTGGGTTCTGTTTTAATGAGCGGTATCCTGGATTTGGGAGAAGTTTCAACCTTTGGTGTCCACAGGGCAGTCCAGGATTGGCTCAGGGACGGCCTTCTCATTGTTTTTGGGATAGGTTCTCTTATGGCGACACCAAGGGCTCTCAGGGAAGAAAATGAGTTTTCATGGTTCCCGATAATAGAAGTTGCTTATCTGTTTATCGGAATTTTCATTACCATGATTCCGTGTCTGTTATTGTTGAAAGCAGGACCTAACGGTGAGCTCGCATTTCTTATCTATAAAGTAAAAGAACCGGTTCACTACTTTTGGGTGACCGGGATGCTATCAGCTTTCCTGGATAATGCGCCGACCTACCTGACCTTTTTTAATACAGCCCTTGGCTACTTTTATGCCGGTATGCCGGAGAGCAGTTCTGTCCAGTTATTAATGACGGAAAATGCAATCTATCTTAAGGCTATTTCAACGGGAGCTGTCTTTTTTGGCGCCTGCAGTTATATCGGGAATGCACCTAATTTCATGGTTCGATCCATAGCGTCAGAGGCAGGAACACCAATGCCCAGCTTTTTCGGCTATATCTTAAAATATTCTTTAATCTTTTTAATTCCAACCTTTGTTATTGTAACCTTTATTTTCTTTTAATATATTGGTTGCAGGAATTAATGGATTGAACAGGAGGAAACAAGCCCAATGAATATTGATCTTAAAGGATTAAAGATTGCCATAATCGGTGGAAACAGTCCTTGTAGACAAATCCTTGAAATACTGCTGGGACCCGGATTAAAAGACCTGGATCTTAAGGTTCAGGTGGTTGCAGATACCTTAACCCAGGTTGAAGGGATTAAATATGCCCAGGAAATGGGCGTGTTTACAACTATGGATTATAGTGAGGTTTGTAATCTTTCAGATATTGATGTTATTTTAAAATTAAAAAATGATGAAATATTGAGCTGTATACTGGAAAAGGTGAACACGGAACATGTCAGCATTATTGACCTTGGCGCTTACAGGGCCATGTCATTTCTAAATTTTTTAAAATCAGAAGAAAAAAGACTGAACATTAAAAGAAAAATTCAATCAGATAAGACGGATAAGCAGGAAATTGCAAAGCTGTTTGACCAATTTACTGCTACAATTCAAGAAAATGCCGAGGAAGAGAACAGATACCTGAAAAATGAAAGAGAAGATCTGGTTGAGATGGAAAAAGAGCTTTCCCAAATCATTCAGGGTAGTATGATCCCAACTTTTATTATCAATAATGAACATATTCTTACTCACTGGAACAGGGCCTGTGAACAGCTGACAGGACATAATGCCTATGAACTGGTGGGGACAGACCGGCAGTGGGTGCCTTTCAGGTCTGCAAAGAGACCGACCATGGCAGATGTCATCGTTGGCGGAATGTCTGAAGAGGATGTATCAAAATATTATGGTTCCGCCTGGAGAAAATCAGGCTTGATTAATGAGGCTTATGAAGCTGAAGAGTTTTTCCCTCATCTTGGGAAAGATGGAAAATGGATCTTTTTTACAGCCGCACCCATAAAATCTCCAGATGGAAAGATAATGGGTGCCATAGAGACATTAAAAGATGTCACAGAAGACAAAAAAGCCCGTGAAGAACTGGAACTGCAGGACAAGGAGCTTTCCACACTCTATGATAAATATAAAAAATCAGAAGAAAAATATCGGTCATTGTTTAATAATAATCCAAATCCGATTTTTATTATCGATCACCAGACTTTAGAGATCCTGGATGTTAATCGCCGTGTGGAAGAAGAATATGGTTATAAAAAAACAGAACTTTTAGGATCGCCTTTTCTTGACATTGGGGATAAATCCGATGAAACTATTAAAGGAGCCCTGAAAGAACTTGCTGAAGACAAATCAATACTGTTCACCAAGAAAAAGCATTTTAAGAAAGACAAGACCTCATTTTTTGTTAATGTCAAGGTTGTAAATACGACATATAGTCACAGGGATGTCCTGATTGCTTCAGCAACGGATATTACGGAAAGCGTTGAAAAAGAGACCCAGCTGATCCAGGCTGGAAAACTGGCTACCTTGGGAACCATGGCAGCCGGCATGGCCCATGAAATTAACCAGCCATTGAATGTTATACAGATTTGTTCAGATTTGATTCTGAAAATGATCAAAAAAGGACTTCGTATTCCTGATGATGAACTGGTTATCATGGCCAATGATATTATTGATAATGTTGCCAGAGCTGCCGGTGTTATAAAGCATGTCAGGGATTTTGCAAGACAGTCTGAAAGAGATCTTAAAAAATTAGTGATTAATGAACCCATCAATGATGTTTTCAAGGTACTTGGTCATCAGCTGACAGTTCATTCCATAAATGTGAATCTTGACCTTGACCCTGAGATTTCTGAAATCCGGGCAGAGCATAATCGCCTGGAGCAGGTATTTATCAATCTTGTGACCAATGCCATTGATTCCATGGATGAAAAAGCTGAAAAACAAGATGCTTTGACTGAGAAAAATCTTTCCATCAAAACATATGCAAAACAAGGCCAGGTCGTGATCGAGGTTTCTGATACGGGGATAGGCATGACGGATGAGGTGAAATCAAAGATCTTTGAACCCTTTTTCACTACAAAGGAAACGGGTAAGGGGACGGGCCTGGGAACCAGTATCAGTTTTGGAATCATCAAAGATTACAAAGGGACCATTGATATAATAACTGAGTATGGGAAAGGTGCTACATTTATAATCAAGTTTCCGGCTATTGAATAGGGAAATAAATTATGTCAGCCAATAAGATACTAATTGTTGATGATGAAGAGATTATTGTCAAACTACTCTCCATGTCTCTGCGAAGCGACGGGTATGAAATAGTTACAGCCTATAGTGGAGAGCAGGGACTTGAAGTTTTTAAAGCTGAATCCCCGGATATAGTGGTGACGGATATAAAAATGCCTGGGATGGACGGTCTTGAGCTTTTAAAAAATATTAAGAAAATTGATTCTGAAAAAGAAGTGATCATTGTAACCGGGCATGGAGATATTGATTCAACCATTACAGCATTGCAGTATGGTGCCAGCGATTTTATCAATAAACCTGTCAGGGACGAGGCTCTTGCCATTGCACTTGAGCGGGCAAAAATAAAGATTGCCATCAGAGAAAAACTCAAAGAATATACTGAAAATCTTGAAATTAAAGTTGCAGAAGCCACAGAAGAGATCCGGAGAAAATCAAATTTTCAAAGGCTTTTAATAAAAAGTTCCCATGATGCCATTGTTGCCTTTGATCATGACTGGAAAGTAGTTGTGTACAACCCTGAAGCTGCTAGGATGTTTGGCGAGGCTGTAAAAGATGTCAAAAATAAAATGACCATAGATGATCTTTATACCCCAAAAATTGCTAAAATATTTAAAAATCTGGCCCAAAAAGAAAAACAGCAGAACACGCTTCCATGGAAAGAAAATATAATAAACACCAAAGACGGCAGACAAATACCGGTTCAGTATACAAGCAATGTACTTTATAAAAAAGGCGAATTTGTAGGGAATGTTAATTTTTTTCAGGATTTAACAGAAATTAAACGGCTTGAAAAGGAATTGGTTCAGTCGGAACGGTTAGCTGCTGTGGGGCAGGCAATAAGCGGTCTTGCCCACTATGTAAAGAATATTCTCATCGGGCTTAAAGGTGGCAGCTATGTCGTTGATGTGGGGATTGCCAAAAATGATACGGAGAAACTTAAAGCAGGTTGGAAAACTATAAAGAGAAATATCAAAAGAATAGGGGATTTAACCCAGGATCTATTGACTTATTCCAAGCAGAGAGAACCGGAATTTGAAAATTGTGTTCCCAATGATATTGTAAATGAACTCATCGAGCTCTTAAAAGATTTTGTGGCCTTAAAAGGTGTTCGTATTTCAAAAGAATTGGATACTGGTATTGGCGAAGTTCTGGCAGATCCGAAAACCATCCATCACGCGATGCTTAACATTATCAATAATGCCATTGACGCTTGTATTGAAGATGAAGATATTTCTAAAAACCATGAAGTAAAAATTAAAACCTATAGAGACAACAATAATTACATTTGTTTTGAGGTTAAAGATAATGGCTGTGGTATGGATGAAAATACTCAAAAGCAATTATTTGATCCCATGTTCAGCACTAAAGGGGGCAAGGGAACGGGTTTAGGGCTCCTTGTAACCGGAAAACTCATAGAAGAGCACAAAGGCGTAATTGAAATCAAAACCAGCCCGGGAGAAGGCAGCACATTTACGATTAGACTTCCCTATGAAAAAGAAAATACGGTTGATATAAATTGACCAAGGAGGATGAATCATGAGTAAAAAAGTTCTTGTGGTAGATGATGATCAAGATGTCAGGTCATTTGTTGTCACGGTTCTGGAGGAGAATCAATATATACCTTTGGTCGCTCAAGATGGTGTGGAAGGCTTGGAAATGATCGAAAAAGAGCAACCTGATTTAGTGATCCTTGATGTATTGATGCCCAGGGGGAGTGGAATTCGATTGTATCATAAATTGAAAACAGATGAGAATCTGAAAAAAATACCCATTATCATGTTTACAGGGATTGCTCTTAAATCTTTTATGAAATCTCAAAAAGTACTTGATGAGTTTAAGGGAGGAGAAGTTCCCAAGCCTGATATCTATCTGGAAAAGCCTGTTGAACCTGAAGAGTTAGTTGCGGCAATCAAGAAAAAACTTGGTTAATGAAAAGATATTAATATTGAGATCGGAGAAATTATGGAAATCAGAAAATTACTTTTTGTAACAAAGTTTGAAAAACTTTGTTATGGCGCTCTCAACTCTTTGTTATCCCTCAGAAATGCTGCATTGGAACATGTTGTATTTTTAAATGTGATTGAAAGAGACAAAGTTGCCATGAAAAGAGGGAGCGGGTACCTTAAGGAAGAAGAGGTCAAGTTAAAAGAAACGGCAAATATCAGGTTTATTGACTGGGCTGAAAATTTATTTGAAATGGGTATGGAAGTTGGTGCATATATAGAGGTGGCAAGTCTTATTCCTGAAATTCTAAAAGTTGTTGAAAAAGAGGCTCCTGACCTGATCGTGATTGGCCGTTCCCATAAAGGACCGCTGGAGCAGCTTTATGCAGGCTCTGATATCATTGAATTGATGCGGCGGACAGAAGTACCGATTCTGGTTTTCAAGCATATGAGGGAAGATAATATTGTACCTGAAAAATTGTTTGAGCGGCCGTTATTTGCCACTAATTGGTCAGATACGGGCAAGAAAACCATTGAATACATCAAAGGACTAAAAAATGTCATAGGCGAAATTCATATTATACATGTGGTAAAAGACAGTGCCTTAAAAAGCTCGGATGCCCATGAAGTTCAGAAAGTCAGAAAGGCTGAAAGGAAACGGCTGGATGATCTTTGTGATGAGCTTGAAAATGCAGGTATCAATGCCAGACCCCATGTGTATGTTGGTGATCCGCAAAAAGAGATTGAAAAAGCAGCAAAAGAATACCAGGCCAGCATGATCATCCTGGGGTCCAGTGAAAAAGCAGCTATTTTGGAACGGTGGGTTGGCTCAATTTCAAAAAATATTGCTGATAAATCTATCTTCCCATGCCTTCTTATTCCTGGTAAAAAAAAGATTTAGCGCTTGTCTTTTTTAGGCCTGACCTTTAGGTTATACACATGATGTAAACAAAATCAGATTTTGTTTAGTAGTTGACTCAAAATCATACTTTTGTTATATGCATGCGGATTTAAAAATATAAGGGTATATTATGAAACTTCTTTTTATAGATGACGAACAAACATTTTTAAAATACCTTGCCAAACGCCTTGTTCTTGATGGATTCATAGTGAAGACGACTTTCTCAGGTGAAGAAGGGGTAGAAGCAGCTTCAAAAGAAGATTTTGATGTGGCTGTGGTGGATCTGCATATGCCGGGAATTGACGGGATTGAGGTCCAAAAAAGGTTGAAAGATCTGCAACCAAAGTTGCCCTGTATTGTTCTCACGGGGCACGCAAGTGTTGAAAATGCACTGGAAAGCGGCAAATATAATGCATTTAAGTTTTTATCAAAGCCAGTGGATATGGATACGCTTATTGAGACTATAAATGCGGCTTATGACCACCGAGTTAAGAAGGAACAAGCATCCTCCGGATCTGATGGATCTCAAATTATTGAAAAAAAAGAAGGCGCCATATCAAAACTCTACGGAAAATTTCGTAAACTGTATGGCGTTGAAAAATAATTTTTTTTAGCTTTTGATTCTTAATGATAGTTGGGGGAGGGTAGTTCATTGACTATTTCCAATAATGGTGTTGCCAAAGAAGAAGGCAACACAAAAGTCACATCTTTAAAATCATTTCTTTCTTTTCTGATTACATTTGTTTTAATGTTTTTGTCCTGGATTGTGCTGTCAGGAAAATTTGACCCTCTATTGTTATGGCTTGGTGGGATTTCAAGTTTTTTTGTGGCATACTATTTTTATGATTTGCTGTTCCCAGCCATGGAACCAGGATATATGAAAGTGTTTTTTAGATTTGTCAGATATACTCCCTGGTTGATGTGGGAAATTATTAAAGCTAATTTCCATTTATTATATCTTGCCTTTCACCCACGGATGAAAGACTTAATAGATCCTCACATTATTACCTTTAAAACCAATTTAAAGTCTGATATTGCCATAGCTACCCTGGCAAACTCCATTACCCTGACACCTGGAACCATTACTGTGACAGCAGATCAAGATGGTGTTTTCAGGGTGCATGCCATTGACAGGGAATCTGCTGAAGGTTTGCCTGGCACCATGTTAAAAAAAGTTGCACAAGTTTTTGGAGAAGAGATATGAATACTTTTTTTCTAAGCGTTGCATTGGGATTATGCTTTCTGATGCTTTTTGCATTATACAGAGCCTTGTTCGGCCCTACGGTTCTGGATCGGCTCATTGGTGTCAATGCTATCGGGAGTAAAACAGTTGTTATTCTTTTGCTCATTGGTTTCCTTTATGGGCGTGTTGACATGTTTGTTGATATCGCTTTGGCCTATGCTTTTTTAAATTTTGTTGCCGTATTAACGGCATCACGCTATTTCCACAAAAGAAAAGGGCTGTACGAAGAATCCTTTATGGATTAATTATCAGTTTGGAGTATTCATGAATATACTTGTTGTTTTGTTTTTACTTATCGGTTTATTCTTTTTTCTGGGCGGAGCCGTGGGTATCATCAGAATGCCTGATTTTTACACTAGGCTTCATCCAGCAGGCAAACTGGATACCCTTGGGATTTTTGCAATGGTGACAGGACTTGCCATATACAATCTTCATCATTTTTCCCTGGAAGCACTGCTGCTTTCAGCAAAGATGTTTTTAATAGTATTTTTTGTGTTTCTTTCCAGTCCCACTGCCACCCATTCCATTGTTGATGCAGGAATGAGAGCAGGATTGAGGCATTGGACCAAAAAGAAAGGAAAGGGTTAATCATGCACTGGCCAATTGATCTGATCGTGTTAACCTTTGTCATTTTTTGTGCTATTGGTGCCATATCTGTTAAAGATCTTCTTGGAACAACTATTTTATTTGGTGCATATTCATTTATGATGTGTCTGCTCTGGGCTGTCATGGGGGCAGTTGACGTTGCCTTTACAGAAGCTTCAGTTGGAGCAGGAGTCAGCACTGTTTTCTTTGTTGCAGCTGTTTTCAGGACCAGCAGGAGGACAAAAGATTGAGATTTCTAGGATTTATTATTGTTTGCCTGACAGGTGCATTATTATTGTATGGAACAGGGGAATTCCCAGACTGGGGTGATCCAAACTCTCCTGCTTCAACCCACCTTTCAAATTATTATATTGAAAAAGCCCTTGAGGAAACACAGGTTCCCAACCTTGTAACGGCAGTTCTGGCTGATTATCGTGGGTTTGACACCATGTTTGAAACAGCCGTTGTTTTTTGTGCAGGCCTGGCATGCTTTCTTTTGTTAAGGGATTTTAAAGAGAAAAAAGAACGCTTTTATCGACACACACCTACCGGGGTTATTCTCCATGTAAAAGACAGCAAAAAAATTCTAAAGACAGGAAAAGAATTTGAGCATATGGATAAGGACTGGGTACCGGCTGATCTGATTATCAAAACTGTGTGCAGGATTTTAATCCCGTTTATACAGATTTATGCACTCTATGTTGTGGCCCATGGAGATTTTTCTCCTGGTGGTGGTTTCCAGGGCGGAGTTATCTTTGGTTCAAGCTTAATTCTTCTGGCCATTTCCTATGACCTGAAAACCCTTGTACTGCGGGTCAAGGAAAAAGTCCTGGGGATTTTCGCTGCCCTGGGGGTTTTAATATATGTCGGAATTGGAGCCATCTGCATGTTCATGGGAGGTGATTTCCTGGATTATGCAAAACTTGTCCCTTTAATACCGGGAGATCCCCATCATATAAGAGCCTTAGGCATGCTGGGAGTTGAGATCGGTGTGGGAATTGCTGTAACTGCAGCAATGGTCATCATTTATATTAATATTGTCTCCGCAGGCAGACACGATGAAGGACTATAAGGTTACGCTATGACTGATCTGTTACCCCTGATCGTGGCAAAATACAACTATTGGCTGTATGTGATCTTAATGATGATCGGCCTTTATGCCATGATTGCAAAAAACAATCTGATAAAGAAACTGGTGGGTATGAACATCTTTCAAACAGCTATTATCCTTTTTTATGTTTCCATTGGATATAAGACTGATGCCACCATCCCTATCATTCAAAATGCCCATGGCGGAAGTGGCGGCCATGCTGTCATCCATGCGGCAGATTATATAAATCCTTTGCCCCATGTTTTAATGCTGACGGCCATTGTTGTCTCTGTTGCTACCTTTGGCGTTGCCATGGCTTTAGCTGTCAGAATATACCAGCGGTATCAAACCCTGGAAGAAGATGAAATCAGGATGCGCTTATCGGAAGAATAAATTATGGATAATTACCCTGCACTAATTGTTGTTGCTCCGCTTTTAGCCGCTCTTTTTGCCGGGCTTGCCGCCTGGATCGAAGAACGATTATCATACCCAATTGCTTTGATTGGTCTTGCCATTTCAATGTTTGCTGCATTTAAAGTCTTGATGCAGGTTATCGCCTCTGGAACCATCCATTACAGGATGGCCGGATGGGCACCACCCATGGGCATTGAATACTCAATTGACCTGTTAAATGCCATGGTTCTGCTGATTGTTTCAAGTATCGCCTTTTTCAATTTGATTGCAAGTTGTAAAAGCGTTGCTCAGGAAACAAATGACAGGGCCGGATCATTTTATACTATTTACCTTTTGTTTGTGACAGGGCTCGTAGGCGTTACTGCCACAGGCGATCTGTTTAATCTCTATGTGCTCATTGAGATCACTTCCTTGACCAGTTATGCCATGGTAGCCCTGGGAGACAGGGACAGAGGCCCTCTGGCCAGCCTTAATTATGTGTTTGTCGGGGTTATCGGTGCCAGCTTCTATCTTCTGGGGGTCGGATATCTTTATATGCAAACCGGGTCTTTGAATATGGTTGATGTGGCCAATATCCTGTCGGGTATCCAAGGATCATCCACCGTACTGGTTGCATTTATTTTATGCATGATCGGTATTTGGATCAAAATGGCCCTCTTCCCCTTGCATGTATGGCTGCCCAATGCCTATTCTTATTCACCCGTTGCTTTTGCAAGGGTG
>Ga0180009_10002076_pt1 | contig 23696 bp, 25 predicted proteins | sample OS_PC_MetaG_FD_123537 | JGI IMG/M metagenome (GOLD analysis project Ga0180009, IMG submission 123537) | Groundwater microbial communities from the Aspo Hard Rock Laboratory (HRL) deep subsurface site, Sweden - OS_PC_MetaG | ecosystem: Environmental > Aquatic > Deep subsurface > Groundwater...
CTTTCATTGATTTACTCCAAAACGAATGCTTCGTAAATGAGACATCGGCAATAGCATAAAAAATATAAATAGCGCCAGGGCGGGCTTGACACAAATTTTAAGATCTTAGCCTATGTAGACGGCCAGAGGAGGTTCAGCATGACAGTGAAGAAACTTGATGAACGGATGAGAGGGGCATTGAAGAGAGATCAGGGATTCGATGATGAACAGATAAAGATCATCGAGGGAAATCCTAAACAGCGCGAGATCGTTGAAGCCGGACCGATTCTGTTCTCGAAAAAACTTGTGGCCACCTGTATCGAAGCCGAGAACTGCACCTATCATAAGGTGGGCGATCGATATGTTTTCAATGCCTTCGGCGGCATGATCAAAGATGAAACATGCGATAATCCATGCCTGTTTGCTTTGGGTGCTTTTACCCCGTTCTGTTATATGGTTTATGACCGTGCGGCTTCGGGTTTGGATCCAAACGGCATGCATTTGGATCATGTCCGGTGCTTGGACACAGGATGCCGTTACGGCGGCTTTGGCACGGTCATGTTCAAAATAACGGTTGAAGATGCTTGACCGAAAGTAATCACTAATCTGAAAAGGGATCAGGAAATTGCCCGTTTTGGACAAGTAGATCTGAATGAAACAGGAGAAAAAAGGGGTCAGCGAAAATTTTAAAAACAGTGAGGTGAAAAGATGGCTATAAAAGTAGCTCAACTCTTGGTTGTTGATGACATGCCGGATTATGGAGACTTGTTCAAGCAGGCCGGACTGGAAGTGGAAATGATAAAAGAGCAATCCATGACCGAAGAGGAGATTCTGGCTAACGGCGGCGAGGCCGAGGCCATAATCGGTATCGGCACTTTCCAATCTTTTTCCGAAAAGGTCATGGCCTGCCTGACTAAATGTCGCTTAATTGCCAGCGTGGGCATCGGCTACGAGCAGATAGACGTCAAGGCCGCCACCAGATATGGCATCCTGGTGACCAACGTCCCGGATTACTGCTGGGAAGAACTCTCGGACCATATCATGGGTCTGATTTTGGCCTGCACCAGGAGGATCCTCCAGTTGGACAAGGAGGTTAAAAAAGGCGGCTGGCAGCAGCAAGTTAAGCTAGAAGAGAACCTTCAAAAAAAGATCTGGCCGGGCATGACCAGGTTGAGGGGGCAGACTCTGGGATTGATCGGGTTCGGCGGCGTTTCCCGATCCCTGGTGCCTAAGGCCCGCAGCTTCGGACTCAACATCATGGCCTATGATCCTTATGTCTCTTCTCAAGTGTTTGAGGACTTCGGCGTCGAAGAAGTCAAGGACCTCGACCGGCTGTTAAGCCAAGCCGACATAGTCTCCATCAATACCAACTTGACCCCTGAAACCACACATATGATCGGAAAGGAGCAGTTTAAACAGATGAAGGCCACGGCCTGCTTCATCAATACGGCCCGGGGCCAATTAATTGAACCTGAAGCACTTCATTCGGCCCTGACCCAGGGCTGGATTTCCATGGCCGGCCTTGACGTGACCGATCCGGAACCCCTCCCAGTGGATGATCCCTTAATGAAACTGGACAACATCATTATCACCGCCCATTCCGGCCATTTTTCTCCTCTTGCCTGGCATGATCTGTTCCATCGTCCTGGAGAAAACATAGTCCAGCTTTTCCGAGACGGCCAGCTTCCTCCTGGCCTGCTCAATCCTGAAGCAAAAGAGGCGTACATCAAGAAATGGGGCGGGCTGAAATATTCACCTGGCTCGTGAACCAGATCTTAAGTCTCGGTTTATGCTCCCAGGGATGAATCCTCCTTTCCGCGGGAATGAGCACTTTTTCCAGTACTTCCCGTTTTTTCTTGAAATGGAATATGGCATATTGTAAAGAGAGACAAGATTTTCTGTAACATTTTGGCTCTTTGAAAAAAATCCGAATTTGATCCGGCGTGGAGGTCTCTTTCAAAAGCCGCCTAACCCTCCCTCATGCCATGGGACGGCCTTCGACCCGAGCTCAGGCCGAGGGTCAGATTAGTGTTGAAATTCTTCCCCCACATCTTCTCTGCCTTTTCCATAGGTTTATTAGATGCCCGGGGGCGTTTCACGAGCATCGGAAGTATTTTTATGAGGCGGCTTTTGAAAGAGACCTCCACGGCCGGACTTGAATGGCTTTCAAAGAGCTAAAATGTTACGATTTTCTTAGAAAGCCGATGACCGTTCTGTGATGTCTGCGTAATATACTGATTAAAACTTCAGTTGACCTTAACTCAAAGGATTGAAACCAGTGGCCAAAGGAAGGATAACTATCGACTCGGAAATGTGTAAAGGATGCGGCTTCTGTTCGGCATTCTGCCCTAAAGACTGTATCCATATGGGGGGAAAGGCCAACTCCAAAGGTTATTTCTTTGCCGTATTCCATGAACCTGAAACCTGTACCGGATGCACCATCTGTGCCGTGATGTGTCCTGATTTTGCCATCGAGGTATACCGAAAATGACCGAGCGCATTATCTGCACCGGAAACCGAGCCGTCTGTTACGGAGCCATCGATGCGGGATGTCGCCACTTCTTCGGATACCCCATTACTCCCCAGAACGACATCCCGGAGTATATGGCCGCAGAGCTTCCAAAGATCGGAGGGATTTACAGACAGACAGAGAGCGAGGTCTCCTCCATCAACATGGTCTACGGCGCCATGGCAGCCGGGGTCAGGGCCATGACCTCCACATCGAGCCCCGGATTCAGCCTGATGCAAGAAGCCATCTCCGGAATAGCGGCCGCCGAACTCCCCTGCGTGCTGGTGAACGTCCAGAGGGGCGGGCCCGGTCTGGGGACAACGCAGACGGCCCAGATGGACTATTTCCAGGCCACCAAAGGAGGAGGACACGGGGGCTACCGGCAGATCGTCTTGGCACCGGCTTCCGTTAAAGAGACATACGAACTGCTTCAGTTGGCCTTCCACCTGGCTGATCTCTATCGCATAATGGTCATCGTGCTCATGGACGCCATCCTGGGACAGATGGAGGAATTCCTCGTCAGGACCCCGCTGGAGTTGGGACCTCTTCCGGAGAAAGATTGGGCCCTTCGGGGAAAAGGAGAAAAGGGGGGCAGGAGGGATATCTTCAGTACGATGCTCCTTTTTCCTGGTGTATACGTCCCTTACCTAAAAAGAATGCAGGAGAAGTACCAAAAGATCCAGCAGTGTGAGATCCTCTACGAGTCCGTCTTTGATGACGACGCCGATGTCATGTTGGTATCCTATGGTTCAACGGCCAGGGTCTCTCTCGAGGCCGTAGCCCGGGCTCGAAGAGAAGGTCTCAAATGGGGCTTGTTTCGACCCATCACCCTCTGGCCCTTTCCGAGCCAGGCCCTAAAGGAGAAGGCCAAAGAGCTCAATGCCCTGGTGGTGGTGGAGGACAGCATGGGCCAGCTCATCGAGGACGTGCAGATGGCCACGGAAGGCCAGATCCCGGTCCACTTTGTGGGAGCGCTCTCCAGGCACCTGCCGGGTCCAGGAGGGATGATCTTTCCTGAAAAAGTCTATGAGGAGATACACCAATGGCTCTAGAAGATGGGGTTCCGGAAAAGAAGGCCGCTGGACAACCGAGGCTTGTGGTCAACCAGCCGGGCCACTACTGCCCGGGATGCCAATACGGGATCATGACCCGCCTTTTGGCCGAAGCGATCGAAGAACTGGATATAGAGGATGATGTCATCGGCGTCTCCGCGGTGGGGTGCAGCATCATGACTCATATCTTTCTCGATATCGACTTCATCGATGCCCTTCACGGTCGAGCGCCAGAAGTGGCGTCCGGAATTAAGCTCGCCCACTTCGGTAAGAAGATCGTCTTTACCCTTCAAGGAGACGGAGATCTGGCCGCCATTGGTATGGGGGACTTCATCAACGCCATAAACCGCGGCGAGATACTCACCACCATCTTTTTGAATAACGCCAACTACGGAACCACGGGCGGGCAGATGGCCCCCACCACCATTATCGGACAGAGGAGTACCACCACCCCCCTGGGCAGGGATCCGGGTCGCGAGGGATATCCCGTTCACATAGCCGAACTGGTGACTTCGTTAAAAGGACTTGTCTATTCGGCCAGGTGCTCCATGCACACATACCGGAACGTCATACAGACCAAGAAGGCCATTAAAAAGGCATTCCGCTGCCAGATGGAGGGCTTGGGCTATGGTTTTGTGGAGGTTCTTTCGGCGTGCCCTTCTGGGTGGAAGATGTCGCCGGTTCAAAGCCTCGAGTGGATCGAAAAAGAGATGATTCGGGAATACCCCCTAGGGGTCTTCAAGGATGAGACTCAAGAGACGGCCGAATCCAAGGCAGAGGATTAAGATCCCTGAGATGGGGCTCCAGCATTGCAAGTGAAACCGTCATATCTGATTCACTTTCCCATTAAAATTTCGTGGGCCAGGTGGCCAGTTTATGTTGGCTCAATCCACTCGTCCTGGATTTTCGGCAGATATCAAGGGCCTTGATAATGTAATTTCTGGTTTCACGAGGATCAATCACGTCATGGATGAGATGCTTGCCGGCAGCGCCGTAAGGGGAGGCATCTTTAACCATCTGCTGCAGGAGGGTCTTATACTCCTCACTTTGATCATCGGCCGGAAGTCCTTTCCCCGCGTAGACCACGTTCACCGCCACCTCCGGATCGACGAAGCTGATTTCCGCGGTGGGCCAGGCCACCAGGAAATCCGAATCGCACCCGGTGCCCCCCATGTTAAAGTAAGCCTGGCCGTAAGTTTTTCTGACCACGATGGAGATTTTTGGCACCGTGGTCAGCGAGATGGCCTGCATGAAATTGATGACCTTGCCTGCCACCCTTTTTCGTTCGGCGTCTTTGCCCACGAGAAACCCGGGAATGTCATGGAAAAAGATGAGGGGTATGTTGAATGAATCGCAAAGACATAAAAAGCTGATGACCTTGTCGATTCCATTCGTGTCCATGGCGCCGCCCCCGAACATGGGTTGGTTGGCCACCAGGCCCACCACATGACCGTCCACCCGAGCCAGGGCCGTGATGGTGTTTTTACCGAATAAAGGCTTTATGGGAAAGAGGCTGTCCTTGTCCACGATGCACTTCAAGATCTGGTGCATATCGTAGCCCCGGTTTCTCTGTTTGGGTAAGAATTTCAGGATATCCTTCATCTTGGCTCCCGAATCTTTCGGCACTTCGGCTGTCGGCGGAAGTTCGTCTCGGTGAGAAGGCATGTAACTGAGAAATCGCTTGATGATCTGAAAACAGTCTTCCTCGTCCTCGGCCACGGCGTCGGTCATGCCCGTGATCTCGGCATGGACCTTCCAGCCTCCCAGTTCCTCTTCTGTTATGATCTCGCTCAAGGCGATTTCCAGGACCCGGGGCCCGGAAACAGCGATGGCCGCACCTTTCATCTGGACGACGAAATCAGCCAGACAGCACATCCAGGCCGAAGCGCCGTAACATTCGCCCATGGCGGTCGTGATCATGGGTGATAAACGCTCGCGGCTCAAAGACCTGACAAATCCATCGGGACTCAAGCCACCAAAAGCGGCCAATCCTTGGGAGCCCATAATATCCGGCATGCGGGCCCCGCCGCACTCAGCTAAGTAAATAACGGGAAAGCCTTTTTCAGCGGCCTGATGTCTTAATTCGGATTCCTTCTTTAAAGCCACCCGGCTCGATGTGGATGACAGAACCGTAAAGTCACAAGCCATCACGGCCACTGTCCGACCATCGATGAGGCCGTAACCGTCTATTTTGCTGTCGGTGGGTGTCTTCTCTTCCATGCCCGGCATATCCGAATGGTCGAATAGACCGAGTTCCATGAATGAGTCGGTATCGAGCAACCTGTCAATCCATTCTCTGGCCGTCAATCTACCCTTACCATGCTTCCGCGCTATCTTTTCCTCCCCGCCCATCATTAAGGCCCGGGTTCTCTTTGATTCTAATTCCTTTAATTCTTCATCCCAATCCATCGTCTTCCTCCCCTGGTCATTGATCAGTCATCTAATGTTCTAATACTTCATAATAGTTATCAGTGTTTAAATTACCCTAATCGACTCGAAAAGTGGATCTGGTGTTAACTGTTATTGGTTATTGGTATCTTTTCAATATCCAGGGGATAAAACCCTTACGGCCCGCCCTCCCCGTCCCGAGCCCGGGACGGGATCGGGAGGCGCGACAATTAGATATGTAGCTAATGTGCCTGAAATATTTCCGAAGCTGGCGTTCAAGAACAAAAGCATCGCGAATCAGGTCTGGGCCAGGGGTGAATTTCTTTAAGGAATTTAGGCGTAAGCCTTTTATGTTGCCACTAGATATTGAAATATTCCGGTTATTGGTTGATGGTTTTGAAAAAATTATTCTCGAAATTATATATATAGGCCGACACTGTCAGAAGGACGACGATCTTGAGGCGTCATGCTTCCTTGTTTGAGCTGTTTCACAAGGTCGGTTTCGCAGGTAATCGCATTTTGAAAAACAGTAGCGCAGGAGCCGATCTGCTTGGGTGAATGGGCATCACTGCCCCCACTTGCCCAGAGACCCAGGGACTCTGTGACCCTATATGTAAAATCGACTTCCTCCTGACAGCTCCAGCCGTTGATTACTTCAATTCCGTCAACCAGTGTAAAAAGGTCCCGGTAGATTGCCTGATCCAGTGTCACATTGGGTGCTTGACCGCGCATGACGGGTCGTGTAATCTCCGAACGAAAAGGATGGGCCGCAAACATGACTCCGCCTTCCTCTAATACATGTCGCCTGATATCCTCAAGACGGAAAAGTGATAGAGGTAGTTGATCCATACCATAGACGAGGACATCTCCGAATTCTGTACTCAGTTCGAATCCCTCGAGAACAAGAAAACCGTATTTTCGAGAGATATGGTCAGCTACCCCGGTCTTTTTATTGCTATGTTCTGTAATGCATATCCCATCAAGACCGGCCTTTTTCGCCCGGGGGACGAGGTCGTCATATTCGATGTTGCTGTCTCCGGAACCAATTCTGGTGTGTATATGCAAGTCAAGTATCATATGAATACCTTGCTTATTGAGAGCTCCCCTGATTCGGTATCAAGGATGTAATACTCTTTGCTCGCCAGATCAAGCGTATAGACCATGGATCTATCATACTCCACTGCACGGTAAAAATGGGCGTGTCCACAGAACATATATCGTGGTTTAACTTTCTCCAAAATCATCCTGATGGCAGGTACACCATGATCCGGTTCTCTTCCCAAACCCAGGCCCGATGGGCATCCATGGACCAGGAAGATATCAATATCCCTCAATTTGAGACACTTCTCTATATCGCTTGCGGTAAAATAGCCGAGGTCATCCAAATTTTCCCTTTTGAAATCGTAATATAAAGGGTCATATGCCCCATTTAACCCAGATACAGTGATTTTTTCTTCCTCCAGATAGAAGGTCAGAACTTCACCTGTACCGATGTTGATAAGGTTTTCATAGGGTGATATGCCCTTCCTGTTGGCCTCCATCAACGATAGAGAATCTCTGTTACCATAAATCCAATGAACAGGCTTGGAAAAATGTCGGTACCCCCCCATGTCCCCAACCTGCAATATGACTTGGGCATCCACTTGTTTCACAATATCCGTAACGACATCGATAGTGGGAATATCCGCAGTACCGGTATAGCCATGAATATCTCCAAAAATAAGCACATTCATCTTACGAATTTCCCTTAAGTTAACGGCATTGATTCCATATCATATCAACAAGGCCCCGGTCAATTCATTATGGCTGGGGCTTTTTTCATGCAGTCATCCACTAAATCTCAACAAGAGAAGCCCATTCTGGTGTATCTCAGCTATTCTATTTGATTCCTTGTAACCCTTGAAATTTCTTGACAAAATAAAATTATTACAGTAATTTTGTTGAATGGGCACAGCGCTTCGCGCCGCCCCGTTGGAATCTAAATTATGAATAGATGGTTCGAACCATCTATTCCAGCGGATCGCAAAAAGCTATGACCGCTAAAGAGCGTGTTAGACCTGCATGACAAAGCATGGACAGCGCCCACATAAATATCTATAATTCAAATAGACACTTGATATGCCTACGATCGGCGATATTTTAGGGCCATACCGGTTCTTCTTTTATAGCTTCGACTGTAACGAGCGAATGCATGTACATGTTCAGAGGGAAAGGATGATCTGCAAATTCTGGATACGGCCCGTGGCCCTAGCAAGGAATCACGGTTTCGCACCGAAAGAGCTGAACACCATACGTGCGATCGTAACGAGAAACAGGAACAGGATCATGGAGGCATGGTATGAACATTGCGGTACAAACACAAGAAGTGAGAATTAAGGAGATAACCGTCACCGAAGATACCATTACGGCTCAACTCATGGATGGGCGGACAATCGGTATTCCGTTGGCATGGTCGTGGCGGTTGTCTGAGGCAACGCCCAAACAGCGGGCAAAATGGAAAATTATAGGAGATGGGCATGGCGTGCATTGGCCGGACATCGATGAGGATATCAGCGCCGAAGGCATGCTATACGGCATTCCTGCTCGAAGACCTTGGGTGACTTCCAAGTTGAGTGTGAAATCAAAGAAGAAGAAAACAACGGCTAACAAGGCGCTTACAGCCGACGCTGAAAACCGCGCCCGCTGAAGAGCGGGTTCGATGTAACGAGAAATGGATGAACATCCCGTATAAGCGTCCCCATTAAACGTCATGCCGCCTGATCTGGGGCAAGCCCTTGAAAACTCTGATTGCAAAACCACTTTTAGGGGTCTTAATTAGTGAATTGCCTATCGTTAGCGGTAGATAGCGATAGCACGAGGTTTTGGTGGCAGGCAATAATTCCCCAAGGCGCTTCAACAGATTATCACGATCCTTATTGTCTTCAAAAATATTTCGGCGTTCAATACCGCGAATAATAACATGGTGAAGCAAACCAGGCGCGTCTAATCGGGCTAATCTCGGCATGTCTATCGCCTAATAAGTCAATTTCACCATGTCAAATTATTTATTTTCCTATGACCGTCCCCCATGCTTATATTGCGCTAGAGCAATATAAACCAATCATTGTAACCCTTGAAATTTCTTGACAAAATATAAATATTACACTAATCTCCACGTAAACATTTGGAATTCGCTTCAAGTAACCGAAAACCGGTAATAGTAACAATGAGGGCTGTCCAACGGCAAAGAAATGGCAAGTTATGTATGAATGTGAAAAATTGAATTCTCCGTTATTTTATAGTTTTCTGGATAATATCCGAAATGGAATGTTATACAGCTAGCAAAATCATCAAATAGACGGTTTTATTGGCTAGAGATATTTTATTTCGAAGATATACAGAAACCCTATAATCACTGGTTAGAACTCAAGAAAAGGAGAAACAAATGGGGTACATCAAAGATTCGTTGTCAAATGGTGAAGAGGTGCGGGAGCTTTTCAGGCTTCACTGGTTTTCTAAAGTCCCAATGGTCATTTGGATCATTTTGGCAATACCCACTCTCGGAATCACCCTTCTTCTCGCCATATGGGAATGGCTGAAATTGCGAAGCATTGAGCAGGGAGTCACGAACAAGCGCGTGATTCTGAAAAAAGGGATTATTAGTAGAAAAACAGAAGAAATGAAAATCTCGTCCATCGAGACAGTGAAAATTATTCAGGGCGTCATTGGGCGCATGTTAGGGTTTGGTACTGTAAAAGTCACCGGGCGCGGCATTAGTGATCTTCTGTTCAAGAATATTGACGACCCGATGGACGTAAAGAGAAAAATCGAGAGCGTTGAGACAGCGTGAGTTCTAACAACGGCGTCGAGAGGGACCTCCGAAAGCGCTCCGCGCTTTCTCCGGCCCCTCACGCCGACCGTTAGTTGCATGAGCCTATATAAAAAAAGAGGATACGAAAAATGAAGTTATCTGCCGGAGATATTGTACAAATGTTAATTCTCTTAGTTCTTGCTATCACGGCAATCATCAGTCTCGTTGGTGTAATAACAACTCGTAAATTTAGAAAAGAGAGTAATCGTCCTCGCTTATGGCCTACAGACATATATTTGAACCCTTTTGATATATCTCCGGATAAAGAATCCTTAGGAAAAGATCAAAAAAAGCCTCTTGTGGTTAGGTTGCGCCGAAAAACCGGCGAACGTGATCCGGAAAGGTGGTGTTTATTAACAAAACAAATTGGTGATGAAATTCGTGTGCGAGGGCAAGTGAACTTTAAAAACGGGGGGAAATCCGTTGCGCAACTATTTCGCATAGAACAAAAAATTTGGATAGAAGGTAGGCCAGTTAGTAGCCCACCTCCGGCTGAGGAAATAGAGTTCCTTTGCTATCCTGATCAAGAATTTAATGTAAATTTCAATGTTAACCTTCCCAGCATAGATTTGAAGGAAGGTGATTTGCTGTATGGGATCCAATGGCAGTATACAGATGAAATTGGAGACAAATTTGTTGAAGAAGCTTTCTTTTGGTATGACGTTGGAGAAGATAAGTGGTGGAGCAATATGAATAAAGTCCCATGGTTTAAGAATCTTAGTAAATGGGTCAAATAATTGTCTAACCAAGCTAATTCAGCCGACGTGAAAAGTTGCGCGTCTGATTAGCGACGTTAGGCGATATGAACCGGTTGCACCAAGACGAGAGGAAGAACAAATGAAGATTCGAGAACTTCAGGAACAACTCAGCAAACTTGATCCGGAACTGGACGTAGTGTGCTACAGCGAGGACAAGAGGCTTCTGGCTGAAGGGCGTGGCTTTATTCTGTTCGATGTTTTGGCTGTTAGCACGGCCGATGTGGAACGGCTTCGCCTTGACGATGGAACTCCGTATCTCACGTTCGACAGGGGTCCGGCATCGGCTGTCATCGCTACCCTAGAAGTCACATCGGACTTTTAGGCGAAGCGGAAGGGAGGTCAGGCCATGAATTTCGTTGCCATCGACGTAGAGACAGCGAATGCCGATTTGGCATCGATTTGCCAGATCGGTCTTGTGAAGTGCAAAAATGGCGTCCTATCGGACGAATGGAAAACCTACGTCGATCCAGAGGATTACTTCGATGGCATCAATGTATCTATCCACGGGATCGACGAATCTGTTGTTAAGGATGCCCCAACGTTTCCAGAATTGGCCGATACGCTTCGTTCATATCTTGAAGGCACAGTAGTTGTCTGCCACACGCACTTTGATCGGGTGGCGATGCACCAAGCAGCTCAGCGGTATGGTGTCAACGCGCCGGAAATTACCTGGCTCGATTCGGCGCGGGTCGCTCGTCGGGCGTGGATGGAGTGCGCATGGAAAGGGTATGGGCTTTATAATGTATGCAAGATCCTCGGATATGATTTCAAGCACCATGATGCCTTGGAAGACGCAAAGGCCGCAGCGCATATTCTTATTGCTGCAATCAATGAAAGCGGGCTGGACGTGGAGGGCTGGCTCAGGAGGGTACGACAGCCGATCGACCCCACAGCAAGCAGTTCTGTCTCCGCCATAAGGCGTGAAGGAAACCCAGAGGGTGCTCTTTATGGTGAAGTCCTTGTTTTTACAGGCGCTCTAGAAATACCACGTCGCGAAGCCGCGGACTTAGCAGCCTCCATTGGGTGCCAAGTGGCGTCGGGGGTCACGAAAAAGACAACAATGATAGTGGTAGGGGACCAGGATATCAAAAAGCTCGCGGGCCACGAGAAGAGTTCTAAACACAGAAAGGCCGAGGACCTAATTGAAAAAGGCATCCCAATACGAATTCTGAAAGAAAGCGACTTCAAAGAGCTTGCGATATTCTCGAATGAGACTGCTTAATATCTGCTATGGCGGATAGACAATGCCACTGAATCATACATCGAAATATGCAGAGTTGACTGACGAGCAGTTCGCCCTTATTGGCAGACTTGTGATTGAGTGGTCGAACATTGAGTTTCTGTTAGGAGTTCTGCTCAGTCGACTCCTTTTCACGCCGGAGTTCCTTGGGCGCGTTTACAGCGATGAAATGAGTGCTAGCAGAATACAAGGTGCCATAAAAAAGGCCTTGGATATCCACAGACATCGTTACGGCTCCAGGATAGTGCCGACTCAGACACTTGATGAGATAATGCAACTGAACGCCGATATAGAGAAGTTCCGCGGATTGCGAAACAGGTTCTCCCACTTCTGTTGGTCTCGCTCAAATGATGAAGAGATATTTGGATCTGGGCTGTCCGGGTTTGTGCCACCAAGTAAACGCCTTGACAAGGATTCAATGAAGGTAAGTGTTTCGGAGTTAAAAGAGGCTTATCGAAATGCCTACCAACTCGTTGAGCGCCTGTCTGGTGTAATCCAACGGCTTCTTGAAATAGATGAAGATGAATGCCTAACAACAGCTTTGAGAGGGACGTGAGTTACGCTACCGCTCCACTCACGCCCCTCAAGCTGAGCGTTCGCTAAATATTTGTAACAACTTAATTGTTAACTTCATCTCTTTGAATGTATAGGAAATAAATTTTGATAGATACTTTTCCAAATAAAATCCGGGACTATATAATATTGATACACTTATCTGCGTGTTTAAGAAATCTCACTGGCATGTTAGAAGACCATGATAACATAGACGAAGACGATTCATGGATTGAAAAGGGTTTACCCCCAAATGCACTTTTAAGGTCACCAGCAATTGCCATTAAACGTACAAAGCATATCCAGAACGAAATCTGGCGTTGTGAGCTTTTATCTTCCATGATTAGTTCTTCAGAATTCAAACGTCCTATTCTAATCGAATTAATCAAATGTCACGAGGCAATCGGCCAATCAGACGTTCCTGCACAAATGGCCTTGCTTGAAAATAATGGTGACGAAGCGACCCAAATATGTTCAGAAAGTATTTCTCGCGCATGGGATATTTGCGCTAAAGAGTTGTTTGCCTGCCAAGCACGATGTGCAGCAGAGGCTAAAATTCTATTTCCAAATGGATGTGAGACTAAAGATGTTAATAATGTTTTAGGCTTTGATTTAAGTATTTCAAATTTTAATACAATGCCAACGATAGCTTTATCAGAAATCGCTCAACGTTGGAATGATCAGTTATTGTACAGTGGGGTTGTTGTTCAACTGAAATGGACTTCATTGACAGATGATGAATTTGAACGTCTAATTTTTTGCTTAATTTCTGAAACAGAAGGTTATGAAAACCCTGAGTGGATAACGAAAATTAACGCTGCAGATCGAGGTCGTGACCTATCTGTTTACCGTGTTTATGCTGATCCGTTGGCTGGAGTTTTGAGGCAGAGAGTTATTATTCAGTGCAAGCATTGGTTGAGCAAAAGTGTTAATATCAAGGAGATATCAGCATCGAAAGAAAAAATGAAGTTGTGGGAACCTCCACGAGTTGATGTTCACGTAATTGCAACTTCAGGTAGATTTACAACAGACGCTATCCAATTTGTTGAAAATCATAATCAATCCGATTCTGGACTACGGATCGAAATGTGGCCGGATAGCCATATAGAGCGGCTTCTTGCTTCACGTCCAGCATTAATGGACAAATTCGGACTTCGATGAAAATATACAAGCGAACAATCTCTTCCAGCGGAGCGCAAAAAGCCGCGCCCGCTGAAGAGTACGTTATGTTTTTAATGGGAACCAATGAATAATTCTCTAGAAGATAGATTTTTCAAGTTTTTAAAGCAAATTCCAAGTTCAGAGAATATCGACGATTTTGAAATTCCTACAGGAATGGAGGGTAAGCAAAAATCAGATTTTTTTATTGATAATCGGACGGTAATAATAGAAATCAAGACGCTAAAAACAAATCCTGAGCATAAGGTAGAAAAAGAACTTGAGAAGCACAGAGAAAGAGAGAAATTTCCCCTTATTTATGGCCAAGTTGACATATATAAAATACTGGCTTATTTACCGGATGGTGCAGAAATAAATGCAAAAATTTTTGAAAAAACCACAAGAGCACTCGAACAAGGATTCAGAAGCGCCAATTCGCAGATTCGCGACACCAAAACCATATTCAAAATAAAAAATGCTATTGGTTTGCTTGTACTGCTTAACGATGAGATTGATTTCTATGATCCTAAACTAATTGTTGGCAGAATAAGCCAAATGCTTGAAAAGGAAAAAAATTGCCATTTGAGGTATAACCACATTACACAGGTTTGGATAGTAAATGAAACACATTTTCTGCAAATCAATAAGGATCTGAAAGTGATACCATCAATAATAGTCAATGCGCCTAATTCAGATACTTACAAGGATCTAGATATAATATTTGATAAACTACAAAAAGGCTGGGCAAAATTTAACAATCTTCCACTTACTTATTCAGATGGAAAAAACTTAAAAGATCTGCCATTCAAGACATTCACTGAACTAAATGATTTAAATAATCCAGTCCAACCTCGTCAAAAACATTGGAGTCGAGAATATAAGAAAAAGCCTTATTTAAGAGGCCTTTCAGATAAAGAACTGCTGTCATATGGTTCCAAGCTTTTTAATGAGATGACTCCATATTTTCTTAAAGGCGGCTCTAAGCCCACAAAGATTCATTTTGAAAAGTTTGGGAGTTTATTTACTCATTTCATAGAAGAAATGAGTTATAGAGGCCTCGACTGGAGAGGAATCCATAACGAAAACAAAGAAACATAAGACGCTCAACCTGACCGCAAACAGTTCGGCGGTTTTATAGACGTTGTTCTTCATATTTAAGCTGGATGTTTTTGAAGGTTTGTGTTCCATAATGTTTACGGCAGGTTACCTTCATCGTGTGTGCCGGGCATGGCATAGAACTAGCGAGGTGGAAGTCCTCGCACCAGGTATTCGCGGAGCCGAAAGCTAGGAAAAGAGCAAAGGCGTTATCGTGAGGTGGGGTCTGGAGGAAGCCCCCCGCGGCAAGCTCGGGATCTGGGAAACAAAGGGGGTCAGCGCCGCGATTATGCGGTTAGCACTTAATAACCATTCATCCGAAGATGGAAGTCTAGGAAAATAGTAAGAAGGAGAGAGGCTAAGCCATGATCAATACAACGGTTGAGAAACATCTCCGGGAACAATTGAGGCATTTGCCAAGCGAGCAACAGCGTCAGGTTCTGGAGTTTGCCCGTGCACTTGTCAAAGCGAGGGTGCATGGTGTGCCAGGGAAAGATTTACTGCGGTTTGCGGGCACAATCAATTCAGAAGACCTTAGCACCATAGAGCAAACGATCAATGAAGGGTGTGAGAAGGTGAATCCTGATGAATGGTAGATTCCTTCTGGACACGAATATTGTGATTGCAATCTTTACCAATGATGCTTCTGTAAAAGATTCATTGGAAAAGGCAGAAGAGGTATTTGTGCCCATCATTGTTTTGGGCGAGCTTTATTATGGCGCTCAAAAATCGACCCGCACCGAGACAAACATAGCACGCATAAATGAATTTGCAGAGACCAACTCGGTTCTCACCTGTAATACTGAAACATCACGGCAATATGGCGAGATTAAGAATAGTCTGCGGCTAAAGGGACAGCCTATTCCAGAAAATGATATCTGGATTGCGGCTATCGCCAAGCAGTATGGAATGACGCTGGTCTCGCGGGATGAGCACTTCAAAGAAATTGATGATTTGGTAACAATGACTTGGTGATCCGAAATTCCCACCAACACATAACAATGGGATCAACCTGACCGGTATTTCGCTAGCACTCCATATCAGCAGGCTATCCCTGCGTTAAACATAGGCAATCAACTATAAACCAAAGATTTCAAAGATGGAAGGTTACAAAGCTTCCATACCACGGAAAGATATCGAAGCATTGCCTGAGAATGAACAATACACGTCCAAATCACTCGATGTAACCCGGAGATATTTAAGCGTATAGTCCCAATTGCCAGCCCCCGGACCTACCTCATAGGTATCTTGGCGCCGCTGATCCACACCTGTTTACGTGATAAAGATTTTAACAGCCTTGTTCGAGGGATCAAGGCCAAGACCCAAGTCAAGGTTAAGGCGGGCAGGGTGGGGTAATTTCTGGTCTTGACAGGCATTCAGATTCTTATTTATACTCAGACGTTTTAAAAATCTATTAGAAATTTGCTTAGGTCAAGGACCCTAAGTCAAAAGAAAGGAGGTCAAGTTCATGGGAGAAAGGCTTAAGGACAAAGTTGCCGTAATAACGGGTTCCGGTCGGGGCATTGGGAGAGGTATCGCCCTGCTCATGGCCGAGGAGGGCGCCAAGGTTGTGGTGAATGACTTTGGTGGAGGCCCGGATGGAAGCGGTGGAGACAAATCACCCGCTGACGAGGTGGTGGATGTGTGCGTCATAGGGGTCAGCCCTTGACATTTGAAATTTTGTCTTCTACAGATTCAGGAAAAACTAAAAACGTTGCCATTTTTCAAATGTCAAGGGCTGACCCCATTTACTGACCCCATTTACATTTACAAAAAGCAGGTCAAGGCATTTGGAAACGGCACAAAATCGCGCCGGCTTTTTGTGTCAGACTGAATCCTGTTGTTCGCACATCCTGATGTTAAAGGATAATGATCTAACCGAAAGCTGCTACTGGTACAGATCGCTCTTTCGCGAAACTTTGGCGGTGCAATTTAATACGTTCAATCTCGTGCAATGTCTCAGCTGTTAAATAGCTTTCCCCACAATGAGGGCAACTGACTACCGGGACATTCTCTATGATAAGCAAATCCGAACCTTTACCATAACTTCGAGTCACGTGACGAACTTGAGCACCTTCTTGCCCACAAATATCACAGATCATTTTTCACCTCATATTTTGTATGCGATCATACATGTCATCCTCTCGGTAGATTTATACTTTTTTCAATCATACCATAAAATTCATCTTTCGTGATAGAGGGTGCGAACGTTCACAAGGATTAGATGGCCCAATAGAAACTAGGTTATATTGCGCGAGAGCAATATAATCCAATAATAGTGGCTTCTTTGCCAAATAATCCAGCCTATAGTGGGTTTATTTTGCGGATCCGCAATATAATTCACTTGACACTGCGCACAGAAAAACAACTTATATTGAAAGAAAATTGACCTTTCTTGTACTCTGGGTTACGGGATTTACCGGCCATATCTTTCCGATCGGCGGTTTTTGAAGGTTGGGCAGGGGTAAATTCCAAGACTGCCAAATTTCCTTTCTTTTATTTCGATTCATTTTAAATTAAGGAAGATTAAATGGTCAAGCAAAAACTACTGGATTCGCACCCAGAAAGGAATCAATTATTAGCCTCAGTGAGATCTCGTGTTGTGTTCATCTGCTATATAGATCACAGGTTCAGCAAAAGTTGAGATACGGATAGGATTTTTGAAAAAGATTGGCCCTAAATAAATGAAGTCGATTACAATATCTTGAGGATAGTCCTTTTGGGCCAAGATTCAATGATTGTGTCACTCATCTATCGTTTTGATCGCCCGGCTGCACTCACGGTACGATAAGTATTCTTCCATGTCCTCTTCCCATCAAAATATCCAAATTACCCCTTCAATATCAATATCCAAAGCTTTTCACCCTGCTTGCTTGGTCACACCCTTATCAAAGGTGTGATTATTTTTCATTATAAACATCGCGTATGACATTAAATATCATGCCCTATTGGTATGGTATCCCATAGGACCCTTGTCAGAGGGATCAAGGCCAAGACCCAAGTCAAGGTTAAGGCGGGCAGGGTGGGGTAATTTCTGGCCTTGACAGGCACTCGGGTTCTTCTTTATACTCTGGTGTCTTAAAAATCTATTGGAAATTTTTTTGGGTCATGAACCAATATATAAAAAAAAGGAGGTCAAGTTCATGGGAGAAAGGCTTAAGGACAAGGTTGCCGTAGTAACGGGCGCCGGTCGGGGCATTGGGAGAGGTATCGCTCTGCTCATGGCCGAAGAGGGCGCCAAGGTTGTGGTGAATGACTTTGGTGGAGGCCCGGACGGAAGCGGTGGAGACAAATCACCCGCTGACGAGGTGGTGGATGAGATTAAGGCCCAGGGCGGGGAGGCCGCAGTCAATTATGACTCCGTAGCTTCGTCTGAAGGGGGAGAGAATATCATCAAAACCGCCCTTGACAGCTTCGGTCAGTTGGATATTTTGGTTTGCAATGCCGGAATCCTCAGGGATCGAATGGTATTCAACACCACCGATGAGGAATGGGATGATGTGTTGAAAGTACACTTATACGGGACATTTTATTGTACGAGAGCTGCTTGTCGGATATTTCGAAACCAGAGAAGTGGACGTATCATCACATTTTCATCAGAATCCGGTCTGGGAAGCCTGGGCCAGGCCAATTACAGCGCGGCAAAGGAAGGTATTATCGGTTTAACCAGGACAGTGGCCCGGGACATGGGTAAATATGGGATAACTTGTAACTCTATTCGGCCCCGTGCCGGGACCAGGTTGACCCTCACTGAGGAACTGAGAATAGCGATGGAACGTAAAAGGGCAGCAGGTGTGGGGGGTGCCGGAACAGGTCTTGAACTCACCGATTTTCAACCGGAGGATGTGGCTCCATTGGTTGTATTTCTTGCACTGGACGAGGCGGCCGATATTAATGGTTATGACTTTTTAATTGGCGGGGGAGTCATTGGTCTTTTTTCTCAGCCTGTGGTTGTTGGTGAAATCCACAAGGAAGGCATGTGGGATGTTGAGGAGATTATAAAGCTTGCACCACCTTTTATTACTGCTAATCTCGAAAATCCCGTGCCACCGGTTCAGAAAGAATAATTATGGTAAAAAGGAGGATAAACAATGGGTAATTACCTGAAAGATAAAGTAGCAGTAGTGACGGGTTCCGGTCGAGGCATCGGCAGAGGGATAGCCATTCTCATGGCCCAAGAAGGTGCCAGGGTGGTGGTGAATGACTTTGGTGGTGGCACAGATGGAAGCGGTGGAGACAAAGTACCCGCTGACGAGGTCGTGAACGAGATAAAGGCCAAAGGGGGTGAGGCCGTTGCAAATTATGACTCCGTAGCCTCATCTGAGGGGGGAGAGAATATTATCAAAACCGCCCTGGACAGCTTCGGTCAGTTGGATATTTTGGTTTGCAATGCCGGAATCCTCAGGGATCGGATGGTTTTTAACATGAGCGACGAGGAATGGGATGATGTATTGAAAGTGCATCTCTACGGGACCTTTTATTGTTCCCGGGCGGCATGCCGTGTTTTCCGAAACCAGAGGAGCGGGCGGATTATCAACTTTTCGTCCAGCTCGGGCTTAGGGAATTTAGGACAGGTGAATTACAGCGCCGCCAAGGAAGCCATCATCGGTTTTACCAGAACGGTGGCGCGCGACATGGGAAAATACGGAATAACCTGCAATGCCATTCGTCCGGGGGCAGCAACGAGATTAACGGTCACCCCTGAACTGAAGGCAGCAATGGAACGTAAGGCAGCTCAAGGGATTGACGGTCCTTCTGGCACCACCCCTACGGGAGAATTCGATATTTCAGCCTTAGATCCAGATATGGTTGCTCCTTTTGTGGTCTGGCTCGCGGGGGATGAATCTGCGAATGTTAATGGATATGACTTTGGTGTTGCTGCTGGAGATATACAGCTCTATTCGCAGCCCCAGATCATTAAAACCATATTCAAAAAAGGAAGATGGACGGTTGACGAACTCGTTGAGGTTTTCCCCAAGACCTTGGGGGCTAACCTGGTGAATCCTTCCCCAACTGCTACTCCAAAGTGACGGATGCCAGTACATTGGAGCAGAACTCATTGGCTAACAATCTGCTCCCCTGAGAGGAAGAGGGACGTTGTTATTGAATCGTTTAACAACGTCCTTCACTTTAAGTATTTTCAACCAAAATCCTTCAATTAGGGTTTATCGAAAGCTCCATCATCTCCAGGACAGAAGTGGAGCTTTTCATGTTCCATCAAAGGCAACTCATTGAAATAGTTGAAAAAGATAGCTGGTCAATGGTTGATTTTTGACCCCCAATTCGTCACTACCCAGGTAGATAGACTGAAGGTGGAAGGCTTTTAGGGCATTTGAACTGGCTTACCTTCAGCCTTCAGTCTTCAACCTAAACACCTGAGTAGTTACCCCGATTTTATATGTTTTCGGAAAAAATGGAGGAGGAGAAAGTAACATGGCGCGCAGTTGGTTTACAGAAGATCACAGCATATTTCAGGAAAGCCTGGCCCGCTTCTTGGAGAAGGAAGTGGTTCCCCACATCGATCAGTGGGAAGAAGAGCGAATGATTCCCCGTGAAATATGGCGTAAACTGGGGGCCCAGGGATACTTGTGTCCCTGTCTTCCTGAAGAATACGGGGGGTCTGGTGTGGACTTCTCGTATGCTGTGGTGGTGGGAGAAGAGCTGTCCCGCTCAACCGCCACGAGTCTTGCCTCCGGTGTGCGGGTGCACGCGGATATTGTGGTCCCCTACGTGGCGGAATCAGGCACCCCGGATCAAAAACAGGAGATTCTTTCGGGTTGCACCACCGGTGATATTATCATGGCCATCGGCATGACTGAACCGGGATGCGGTTCCGACCTGGCTGCCTTGAGGACGACCGCCATCAGGGACGGTGATGACTACGTGATCAACGGGCAAAAGACCTTCATTACCAACGGCATTAACTGTGACTGGGTGGTGCTGGCCGTGAAAACGGATCCCCAAGCCCAGCCCGTGCACAAGGGGGTGAGCCTCGTGCTGGTACCTGCCCATGCCAAGGGTTTTTCCAAAGGGAGAAAGCTCAATAAAATGGGGTTACACTCCCAGGATACGGCGGAACTCATCTTTGAGGACTGCCGGGTCCCCCGCCGTAATCTGCTGGGGGAAGAGGGAGATGGGTTCCATATCCTTATGCGAAATCTTCAGCAGGAGCGGCTGGTGGCGTGCCTTAGTGCAGTGGTGCTGGCGGAAAAGATGCTGGAAACTACCATAGATTACGCGAAAAACCGGACCGCTTTCGGAAAACCCATCTCCAGCTTTCAGCACAACTCATTCAAGCTTGTGGAGATGGCTACAGAAATCGAGATGGGCCGCACCTTTCTGGAATCCCTGATCGAGGACCATCTGGAAGGCAAGGACATTACCCGGCGGGTATCCATGTGTAAGTGGTGGGTCACGGAAATGGCCAACCGGGTGGCCTATCATTGCGTCCAGCTTCACGGCGGCTACGGATACATGGAGGAATACATCATCTGTCGTCTCTATAGAGACATTCGGGCTTCCACCATCACCGCCGGCTCAACGGAGATCATGAAGCGCATCCTGGCCCGCATAATGAAGCTTTGAGCCTGGTAATTCCCGATAGGCAGTTTTGTGAAATGTGTAGGTCTGACACCATTTTTACCCATTTTCATGCAGGAATTCGATTCTTAGCGGTCTAGCCGTGTTCAGTGGAGAAACCAAAGAGAATGAAATCATTCAAGACCCCGTGCGCACTTATCATACAGACGGGGAGTAGCTTACCTGGCGCAGGGGTACCTGAGAGGCAGGTGGAAAGATGAACGCAGTTGAGGCGATGAAGCTGTTTCTGGAGCCGAGGTCGGTGGCCTTCATCGGCGCCTCCAGGAACACGAGCAAAGACGGGGAGATGAATGCCTTGGAGCTGCTGGTGACCGGAGGCTTTCCAGGGGAAGTGTATCCTGTGAACCCCAAAGCCGACGAGATTCTGGGGATGAAGTGCTACCCTTCCATAGGCGAGGTTCCCCCGGGTGTGGACATGGCGGTCGTGAGTCTCCCCCGGCACCTGGTTCCGCGGGCGGTAAGCGAGTGCGTTGCCCGGGGTATCAAGGCAATCATCGTGCATACTATGGGGCTCAGCGATGGCCAGGATGAAGAAGGCAAGGCTTTGCAGGCGGAGGCTTTGGCTATTGCCAAGGCGGGAGGGGCGCGCATCATAGGGCCCAATACTTTCGGCGTGATGAACGGCTTCGCCAGGTTGAGTACTTACATGGGGCCAGTGAACACGGAAAGGACCTTGCCCCTATCTGGAATCTGCCAGTCGGGGATGTTCAGTTACAAGTCATGGCCGGATCTCCCTCTCGGGGGCCAGGGTCCGGTAGGCAAGATTGTTGATCTGGGCAACGCTGGCGACATCGACTTCGCGGATGCCCTGGAATACTACGAGGCCGATCCCGATACCAAGGTGATCTTCCTTCACATCGAGGGCATCAGGGACGGCAAGAGGTTCCTTGAAGTAGCCCGCAGGGTATCCAGGAAGAAGCCCGTCCTCGCACTTAAGGTAGGCAGAACCGAAGAGGGGGCGAGGGCAATTGCTTCTCACACCGGGGCAATGGCAGGCAGGGACGAAGTCTATGACGCGCTTCTCAGGCAATGCGGCATCATTCGGGTGGACGACCTGGACGAGCTTGAGGACCTCAGTCAGGCCTTTCTCTACCTTCCCTTGCTCAGAGGTACGGACCTGGCCATCCTCAGCCACGCCGGCGGCATGTGCAGCATGGGGACAGATGCTTTCGCGAAATATGGATTGACTGTGGCTGCGCTGGATCCCGGAACGGTGCAGAAGATAGAAGGGTTGTTTCCCAGTTGGGCATCGGTGAAGAATCCCCTCGACATCTGGCCTGCTTGCCTGAGCAACGAGTATTTGAGTACGCTGAACTCTCTGGTCCACGCCTTCCTGGAGGACGAGAACGTGGCGGGTCTGTTCTGTGTCATCTGGGCGGTGCGCGAGCCGGAGTTACGGTGGTACGATGCCTCTCAGATCCTAGGCGAAGCTGCCGCCCGATTCCCCCATAAGCCCATTTGTACCTGGAGTTACGGTCCCAGCTGGCCCCAGTGGAAAGTTGCCATACATGGGTCTGGGGTCCTGTGGTATCCCACGCCTGAGCGAGCAGCCAGGGTTTTCTCGGCGCTCCACAGGCGTTGGCGGTTCCTTCAAGGGGACTCGGTGCCGGGCCCATCTTCGACTCTAAAAATTTGTCTCACTTCAGCCTCGCCTTACGCAAAGCTTCAAGAGGCCACTCCGACCACATAATACTTTCAGGACAGAATAGCCTTGGTCAGCCACGAATCAGTCGACCAGAGACCATGGAGAGATAAAATAGTCTTGCATGCCAAGATATTTGAATAGTTCTTGACAACGAATAACAGCTCATTTATACACAATCATTTTTGATTTCAAGTGCCTGTCTGGATAGCTGCCCCAGCCGGGCAATGGCGGAAAATACTTATATTTCAAACAGCGAGAGGTTGGAAGATGTTTCCATGAAGGTTGCCCTGATTGTTTCACCTTACCCTTTGGAAGAATTCCCGGCGCCCCCGCTGGGAATATGCTATGCAGCTGCGGCATTTGAAGCCGCCGGTGCCGAGGTACGTATCTTCGATTATTTGGTTCGGCGTTATCGGCCTGACAAATTATGTTCCGAACTGGAATCCTTCCGGCCAGATATCGTGGGCACCAATTCCGTAACATTAAATTTTTATGAAGCGGCCTCAATCCTCCAAACCGCCAAGCGACATTTTCCTGCGGCTGTTACCATCATGGGGGGGGCCCACGTTTCGTTTGATTTTCATAACGGACTGCATCAATATCCTGAAATTGATATCATGGTTATTGGCGAGGGGGAGGCAACGATTCAGGAGCTTATTCCATCCATCAGGGATCGCAGGAACTGGCATCGCATCAAGGGAATAGCTTTTTCGGCAAACGGTGATACGGTGTATACCGGGCCACGTGAATTTCAGGGCTCCTGACCTGGCGTAATTACAATTGCAACTTATTCCGCTGTGAACACCAACGTCATCTTCGTACCGGGGTAGACATATGACTCCTGATTCATGACGTCGCATAATTGTTTAA
>Ga0180009_10002077_pt1 | contig 23695 bp, 23 predicted proteins | sample OS_PC_MetaG_FD_123537 | JGI IMG/M metagenome (GOLD analysis project Ga0180009, IMG submission 123537) | Groundwater microbial communities from the Aspo Hard Rock Laboratory (HRL) deep subsurface site, Sweden - OS_PC_MetaG | ecosystem: Environmental > Aquatic > Deep subsurface > Groundwater...
GTCTTCAACCAGGATCACCTGCGCCGCAGCCTGAAATCCTACCTGGAATACCACCCCGGCTCGTGGACCCACCTGGGCCTGGACAAGGATACCCCAATGGAAGACCGATGGTCGGCGGACTGCACAGCCGGTCCTCCAGGGACGCAGCCTGACGGAGAACCCCCGGCTGCCGACGCCCGGGAAGGAGGATCGGTCTACCCGGAAATTCCAAAACAGCACTGAAAACCTGGATTGAAGGCTGTTTTCGGGGATGTAGGTCCCCTGGGGGGCAATTTTGGATACCATTATCAGAAAACAGGAAGGCGACCGAGCCCAAAATGACGCCCTTTTCGGCGCAGATGGGGTTTTGACTTGGGACACCTGAATCTGAAAACCTATTTTGGTCAGGTCTGCCACATCTGACATTCCATTTATTGGCAAAGACTCAAGGTGTTCTTTCATGGTTATCTTGGGAACCCCCCCTTATTCGCAAATGCAGAGCCACCCGGAACCGTCCAAGAATGTGTCAGGGTGTCCCGCTGCTGGTGTGTCACGGGACGCTTTTGCGGGACACTTTTGGACCGTCCAAACATCAGAGATGACCCTGGGGTATTCACAACTTGTTATTTTTCAATATTTTCAATTTTTTTGGTTCTATCAGGCACCCTACTTGCTCCCTTTAGATCAGACGCCTCCCAATCCGGCCGATGAGCGAGGGGCCGGATCCCCCGCGGCGGGGCTGACAGGGCGAACGCAGCTCCGCCGCACCCCCCTCCCGGGTTGTTCTGAGGGCGAAGGAACAACCCGGGATCTTTTTGAGTACAAGCAGGGATATGATTCCTCCGGATCCCACCGTTTCCTTGCATTCCCTCTCCTGAATGACGAAGTTTTCAGCAGGAAAACCCCCGAAAAAAGGCGTTTCCACCCCAGTTTTGCGGCTTGTCGCCAGCCTGCGTTCCCCACGAACGCCGGTGCGAGGGGCCCAGGAGGAGGACGGGATGAATATCACGATCACCAGGAATCCGAACCCCGCCACGCCGCCTGCCGGCGACTACGGCTTCGGCTCCAAGTTCACCCCCCACATGTTCCTCCTCGACTGGAAGGACGGCCAGTGGCGCGATCCCAGGATCGTGCCCTACGGTCCCTTCACCCTCGATCCCGCGGCCAAGGTCCTGCACTACGGCCAGGAGATCTTCGAGGGGATGAAGGCCTACAGGAACGGCGCGGACGGGTCGGTGCACATGTTCCGGGCCGACCGGAACATCCGCCGCTTCAACATCTCCTGCGAGCGGATGTGCATGCCCCAGGTCGATCCCGACCTGTTCATGCGCGCGCTGAACATGCTCATCGACCTCGACCGGGACTGGGTGCCCGAGAGCCCCAACGCCCTGTACATCCGACCGACCATGATCTCCACCCAGGTCGGCCTGGGCGTCAAGGCCAGCACCGAGTACGTGTTCTTCATCATCATCGGCCCGGTGGGTTCGTACTTTGCTGGCGGCATCAGCCCGCTGAAGCTGAAGGTCGAGGAGAAGTACGTGCGGTCCGCCCCCGGCGGCACAGGCTACGCCAAGACCGGCGGCAACTACGCCGCGGCCCTTCTGCCCATCCAGCTGGCCCAGAAGGCCGGGTACGACAACATCATCTGGCTCGACGCCCGCGAGAAGAAGTACGTCGAGGAGATGGGGGCCATGAACATCGCCTTCGTCTACGAGGACCGGATCATCTCGGCCCCGACGGGCGACACCATCCTCGACGGGGTGACGCGCGACTCGGTCGGCATCCTGCTGAAGGACATGGGCTACAACTGGGTCGAGGAGCATCCGGCCATCGCCGAGGTCATCGCCGACGCGCACAGCGGCAAGCTCAAGGAAGTGCTGGCCTGCGGGACGGCCGCAGTGGTCACCCCGGTAGGGCTCATCCACTTCCAGGGCCAGGACCACACCATCGGCGACGGCAAGGAAGGCCCCATCACCGAGAAGCTGCGCAAGACCCTCACGGGGATCCACGCCGGCACCAGCGAGCACCATCCCGAATGGATCTTCAAGGTGCCGCAAGTGGATTGAGCTCTCCCCGACGGATGTGAGCCGAGCCCCTTCCCCGGCGGGAGGGGCTCTCTCTTTGGATAATTCATTGGAATCAAACCACCAGTCGGGAGTATAACGGACCCTTCAACCCGTTCACTGGAGGATCCCATGCCCGGTTCACGCACTTTGTTCCCGAGGGCGGGCCTGTCGGCCGTCCTGGCGGTGGCCGTCTTGATCGCGGCGGTCCTGGCCGCTGCCGCTGTCGCCGCCGAGACCTTTCCCGCCCCGCCGGCCTCCATCCCCGCCGAACGATTCGACCTGGGCGCGTATTCCGGCAAGGTGGTCCTGATGGACTTCTGGGCCTCGTGGTGCAAGCCGTGCAGGAAGTCCATGCCGTGGTTGCGCACCATGCAGGAGACCTTCGGCGGCCAGGGGCTCGTCGTGGTGGCCGTGAACCTGGACAAGGATCCCGGCAAGGCGACGGCGATGATGCAGGAACTCGGAACGGACGTGGTCATCGTGACGGATCCCGGCGGGATCCTGGCCGAGGCCTACAAGCTGGAGGCGATTCCCAGCACCTTCATCTACGACCGGCAGGGCAAGCTGGTGTCCAGCCACAAGGGATTCGATCCGGACGAAGCCGAAACCCGGGCGACCGAACTCGGAACCCTGGTGGCCGGGGAGGGGAAATGATGAAGACAGGAACGATGAGGGCGTTTCTGATCCTCTGTCTGATCCTGGTCGCCTTGGCCGGGGCCGGATGCTCCAGCCTGGGCGTCCAGCCCTGGGAGCGCGACCTGCTGTCCGCGCCCGGCATGCAGCTGCAACCGGATCCGGTGGTGACGGCCCTGGACGATCACATCTACTTCAGCAAGGAAGCCTCCACCGGCGGCCTGGGCGGGGCGGGGGGTGGCTGTGGCTGCAACTGAGCGAAAACAGCAGGTCGTGCAAAGTTCGGTGAAGGCGGCTCTGGCTTCGGCCTGCGGGCTGCTGGGAATCGCCGGTCAACCCGCCGAGGCGACGGAGGTCCGCACCGCGATCCTGGGCTACTCGGAGCAGGACCGGGTCCAGGCCTTCGAGGCCGTCATCGACGCCACCCACGAGTTCGGCGGCGGGAAGATCGGCAACCTCCACGTGGTGTACGACGCCCTGAGCGGGGCCTCGCCCAGCGGCGCAGTGCCCTCGCAGGCCCTGCAGTCCTTCACCAGGCCCTCGGGGAACGGGGTCTACACCACGGCGCCGGGGGAAACGCCCCTGGACGACACGTTCCGGGACACCCGGATGGCCGTCAGCGGCAGCCTGACCCTCCCGCTCGACCGCGTGACCGGTCTGACCGCCGGTCTCTACGGCTCGGGCGAGCACGACTACTCGTCGCTGGGCGCGAACCTGGCCCTGACCCGCGACTTCAACCGGCGCAACACCACGGTGTCGCTGCGGGCGGGCTACTTCGACGACACGATCAACCCCGAGGGCGGGCGGCCCGCGCCGTTCGGAGTCATGCTGGACCAGGCCCTGTCTCCGCGTCTGGACGGCGACGGCAGCAAGCAGACTCTCGATTTGAGCCTGGGCCTCACGCAGGTGATCGACCGCCGCACCCTGGTGGGTCTGAACTACGTTTTCAGCGAGGTGGACGGCTACCAGACCGATCCGTACAAGCTGGTGTCGGTGGTGGACCCGGTCTCCGGCGAACCCCTGGACCATCTCTACGAGAGCCGTCCCGACGCCCGCGTCAAGCACGCCCTGCTGGCCAAGCTGGTGCGGCAGGTCGGCGCCCACAATCTGCACCTGTCCTATCGCTACTTCACCGACGACTGGGGAGTGCGGTCCCAGACCGTGGACCTGAGGTTCCGCTGGAACGCAGGCCCCGCACTCTACGTCCAGCCGCGGCTGAGGTACTATCATCAGGGCGAGGCGGACTTCTACCGGCGATTCCTCGTCGAGGGGGCGGCCATGCCCGATCACGCGTCCGCCGACTACCGCCTCGGCGCCATGGACGATTACACCCCGGGGCTGGAGGTGGGCATCACGCGGGACAACGGCCATCTCATCACCCTGAGGGCCGAGTACTACCTGCAGACCGGGGAAAGCCATCCTGCAGGCGCCATCGGGCAACTGGCGGACCAGGACCTGTTCCCCACGGTCAAGGCCGTGATCGTGCAGGTGGGTTACGCCGTCGGGCTCTGAGGGGGCGCATCGCGTGGCCGACGCAATCGAGCGCAGGGGCGGGGTCTGGCTCGGATCCTTCGAGGCCATGGCCGGTCCCTGCGAGGTGTTGCTGGATCTGGAAGGGGAGGCCGAAGCCCGCGCCCTCGTCGCTCTGGCCGCCGAAGAAGCCCGCCGCATCGAACGGAAGTTCAGCCGCTACCGCACCGACAACGTCATCCACGCCGTGAACACCAGCGCGGGCGAGCCCGTCGCGGTGGATCCCGAGACCGCCGGCCTGCTCGACTTCTCAGCCCGTTGCCATCAGGTCAGCGGAGGGCGGTTCGACGTGACCAGCGGCGTTCTGCGTCGGGTGTGGCGGTTCGACGGGAGCGACCGCATCCCCACGCGCAGGCAGGTGAAGGCGCTGCTGCCGCTCGTCGGCTGGGACAAGGTCGGCTGGGATAACCCGCGCCTGACCCTGCCCGCCGGGATGGAGATCGACCTGGGCGGGATCGGCAAGGAGTACGCCGTCGACCGGGTGTGCGCCCTGCTCGCCGCCCGCACCGGCGCGGCCGTCCTGGTCAACTTCGGCGGGGACCTGCGGGCCCAGGGTCCGCGCCGCGACGGTCAGGCCTGGGAGGTGGGCGTGGACACGCCCGATCGGCCGGGAGTCGCGGCCAGGCGGATCAGCCTGAGGACGGGCGCCCTGGCCACCAGCGGCGACAGCCACCGGTTCCTGCTGCGGGACGGCGTCCGCTATCCCCACATCCTCGACCCCCGGTCCGGCTGGCCGGTCAGGCGCGCGCCGCGGGCGGTTACGGTCCTGGGCGACACCTGCCTGGAGGCGGGGCTGCTGTCCTCCCTGGCGATGCTGCACGGCCGGGAGGCCGAAATCTTCCTCGAAAACCAGGGGGTGAAGTTCTGGGTGGCGCGGGCCTGATCAGCGCCCGGCCAGCCGGTCCGACTCGGCCGCCGCCTCGATCACGGCCTTGACGACCTTCTCGGCGTCGCGCTGGCGCAGCTGCTCGTAGCGGATCGCCCACACGTGCTCGGCGTAGGCGAGGTTGCGCATCTCCACCAGCAGGGCGTAACGGGCGGGGTTGTCCCGCAGCACGCCGAGGTTGCGGCCCCGCGTGCGGGCCCCCGCGCCCATGGCCGGCAGCATGCGGCGGGCGAAGTCCCGGCCGACCGTGTCGGCGCCGCGGCGGTTCTGGAAGAAGAACAGGGTGAAGACGTCGCCGGAATCAGGATCGTTGTCGGCGTGGAAGCTGAGGAAGACCGTGCGCCCGGAGCTCGCGCCGTCGAGGGCGCGGCGGGCGATGGCCTTGCGCTGGTCGAGGTACTTCTGGCCGCCCATGGGGTGGATGGCCTCGTCGTAGCCGCGGTTCCAGGCCTGGTCGTTGAAGACCTCGTTGCGCTCGTGAACGAAGGTCTGGGTGTGGGGGGTGTTGCCGCGCAGCAGGTGGTTCGGACTGAGCAGGGTCATCTCCACGTCGGCGCCGTGGAGCTTCAGCAGCGCGTAGACCCGCAAGGCCAGGTCGTAGACGTACTCGTCCTCCACCACGTAGTAGGTCTGGCCCTCGGCGTCCTTGCCGCTGACGATGGTCCCCGGATCGATGCCGCCGTGGCCGGGATCGAGCACGAAGGTCCAGCCGGCCAGCTGGCGCCCGAGGCGGGGCTGCAGCTCGATGGTCCGGTCGAATCTTTCCAGCAACTGGCGCCCGCGCTTGTAGCAGACCGGAGGGCTGATGCCGGCCTTCTCGAAGTAGCTCTTGCCGGACTGCTGCTCGGACTTCGGTCCGGAGAAGTAATAGGGACCGTTGCCCGGTGTGAGCTTGGCGACCCCGGGGACGATCACCTCGAGGGCGTTCCAGTCCAGATCGCCGCCGGGGACGGGAATGCCGGCGACGTCCGCCTGACCGGCCCCGGACCCCAGCAGGGGCCGCACGGTCAGCTTCTGGCCGGGGCGGATCAGGGACCCTGAGATCTTGTTCAGCTCGCGCAGCTCGCGCAGGCTCATCTGGTGCAGGCGGGCGATCTCGTTGAGGTTGTCCCCCGGCTGGACCAGGTAGGTGGCGGTTCGGGGCGCCGCATCGCCGTTCAGCCGCAGCTCCTGGCCGGGATAGATCTGGTCGCCCGTCAAGCCGTTGATGGCCTTCAGGTGGTCGAGGGACAGCCCGTAGGCCTCCGCGATTTCCCAGAGGGCGTCGCCCCGCTCGACGATGTGGACCGAGGGGGCAGCCTCACGCAGACGCAGCTTCTGGCCGGGGAAGATGCGGTCCCCGTCCAGGTCGTTGATGCGCCTCAGGTGGGCGATGGAGACCCCGTGCCGGTCGGCGATGCCGGACAGGTTGTCCCCCCGCTTGACCACGTGGACGGGTTCGTCCACCGGGGCGGGCAGCAGGCGCAGCTTCTGGCCGGGATAAAGGGTCGTGCCGGTCAACTCGTTGAGGGAGCGCAGGAACTCGACCGTGGTATCGAACCGGGAAGCGATGGTCGAGAGATTGTCTCCCGGCTGGACGACGTACCACTCCAGGCCCTTGACGGGGATGCGCAGCCTCTGGCCGATGGCCAGGCCGTCGCTGCGCAGGTCGTTCCAGTCCCGCAGTTCCTGGACGGTGACCTCGTACCGGTTGGCGATGAGAGTCAGGTTCTCGCCCCGCTTGACCTGATGGGTCTGCCATTCCTGGGCGAGGGCGTCCGCGGCGGGCAAGAGAACCCCGCCGGGCGCGAGCAGGCCGAGCATGACGATCCAGGAAATGAAGCGGCGGCACAACAACGGAGGCGTCTCCTGTCGCCCTGGGCCCGGTGAAGCCCGGAGAGTCTGCAGATCCTTCTGCAGGCGGGTCGCAGACCGACCTGCCCGCTCATCAGTCTAGGGGATGCGCGGGGAAATGCAAGGGCCCATTCCGGCCGCCGGGATCAGCCGGCGTGCGGGGGTTTCAGGCGCGTGGCCGGGTGGTCGCTGAAGATCGAGGGCAATCCCAGCCGCTGCCGGATGAACCGGTCCCGCAATTCCAGGGTGGTGGGGGACAGGCAGGCCTCGAACATCCGCAGCCCCGGCCCCGCGATGATGTACGGCCAGCTGGAGAGGATGAGGTCGTTCTCGTAGCAGAACGCCACCGCCTGGAATTCCGATTCGGGGGTGCGCCGCTCGCCGGTCAGGATGCAGGTTTCGACCCAGGCCTTCCAGGTCCGACCCGAGGCGATCAGGTCGTCGAAACGGCGGCGGAAGTCCACCCTGTCCCGGAAGAGGGCGTTGATGCAGGCGCGGCTCTCCTCGGAGTACTGGGCCTCCAGCTCCTGATGGCATGAGGCGCAGACGGCGTACTCGACGATCGTCTCGGATCCCCGGATCTCCTTCACGATCAGGTACGGGGGGAGCGCCTCCAGGGGTTCGGCGCAGCCGATGCAGGTCTTGAACGGGCCGTCGAACGATTTCTGGAAAAGACGGGGGATGGGCACGCGCCGGGCGTGCTCCATGGAGTACTCGAGGTCGGCGGCCATCCGGGCCTCGGCTTCGCTGCGGCCGGGGGGCGGGCCCTGGGGGTCGGGGCGGTCGATCATGATCCACCTGGGTTGCAGGGACCTGGACGGGCGATCCGGAGGGTGAGACCGGACTTCCAACAAGGTACCAGAAACAGGTTGCGGGTGCGAGGGATGTTCTGCCGGTCCCTCAATGAAACGTGTAGCGGCGGTTCTCGACCCGGACATCGGGGGGACGGTGGCCGTGATTCTCGAACCAGTCGTAGCCCTCCTCGAGGTTGCGCCAGAATTCGGCCCACTCCGAACGACGGTGTTTCCCGAGGTTGGCGGGGGTCATCCTGAAGGGGTAGATGTGCAGGCGGAAAAAGGGCTGCCCGGCGTTCAGGGCCGTCGAGCACAGGGTCCAGATCTCCTCGATCCCGTCGTCCGTCATGGCGAAGCAGCCGATGGAGGCGCAGGCGCCGTGGACCATGATGTCCCCGCCCGTCCGCCCGAACCCCAGCCCGTAGCGGTTGGGATAGCCGACGTCGAAGGACAGGTGGAAGCGGCTGAAGGGGTTGAACTGGCCCGGGGTCACCACGAAGAACCCCTCGGGCGCCATGCCGTCTCCCTCCTTCTGCTTGGGACCCAGGCCCCCGCGGCCGAAGCTGCAGACGGCGTAGGTCCGGAACAGGACGAAGGCGTCCCCCTGCTTCATCCAGATCTCCAGTTCCTTCTCTTCCTTGAAGATGCGCAGGTGGACGGGGGAGCCGAGGGTGAGTCCGCGGGCCAGCAGGTCCATTTTCAACCCGGGGGTCACCCGGGCCATGGCGGCCCGGGACCGGTCGCTCTGGGGAACGCGGGCGGCCGCCGCGGGCCGGACGGTGGCAGCCAGGGCGAGTAGGATCAGCAGGATCGCCGCCGCTCTCAAATCACCACTCTCCCGCGTAGAACGTCCGATGGGGCGTTGCTTCCGCCCCCGTCAAGGCAAAGATCACGCCGGAGAGCTGCCGCAGGTGCAGCAAGTCGTGGCACGCCCAGGACGCCAGCAGGTCGCCGGCGGTCATCCTGCCCAGCTTGGGATGCTCGTAGGCCAGGGACCAGTCCCGGTTCCCGAGGGTCGCCAGCCAGTCCAGCGAGGCCCGCCGTTCCGTCTGGAAATCGGCAAGGGCGGTCACGAAATCTGCCTCGGCGTACCTGCGGGCGGCGACCCACCCGCCGGGATCGATCCCCGGCCACGGTTCGCCAGGCCGTTCGAGGGTGAATCCGAGGCGAAGGCGGAAGTCCTCGCGCTCCTCGTCCCGCAGGTGACAGACGATTTCCAGGACGGACCAGCGGTCCGGGGCGGGGCGGCGTCCGACCAGGTGGGCCGGGATGCCGGCGACCAGGGCGCCGATGGCGGCTCCTCCGGCGGCGAGGCGGTCGTGGAAGTACGTTGCGTTCATGGGACCTCCGACGGCGGCGAGGACCGAATCAAGGGTGGCGGGTTGCCAGCCGGGCCCGTCGGGGGCATAATACTCCATCACTCAAACCTGAGGAACCCTCGATGAAGAACCTGAACCTCGAACGCGCCTTGGTGGGCTTCGACCTGGAGACCACGGGCATCGATTTCGACAAGGACCGCATCGTCCAGATCGCCCTGGTGCGCGTCGAACCCGATGGCCGGCGGTCCACCTTCGAGACCCTGGTCAACCCGGAACGGCCCATCCCCCCGCAGGCCACGGCCGTCCACGGGATCCGGGACGAGGACGTGGTCGGGGCGCCCACCTTCGCCCAGGTCCGGGCCGAGGTCGAGGAGATGCTGAAGGATGCGGATCTGGCCGGGTTCAACTCCATCCGCTTCGACCTGCCCCTGCTGCAGGCGGAGGTCAGGCGGACGGGCGGCCTGCTCGACCTGCGCGGAGTGCGCCATCTGGACGCCATGCGCATCTTCCACGCCAAGGAGCCGCGGGACCTGACGGCCGCCTACCGGTTCTACTGCGACCGCGACCTGACCGGCGCCCACGACGCCCTGGCCGACGTGACCGCGACCCTGGAGGTCCTGGACGCCCAGCTCGCGCGCTATGCCGACCTGCCCCGCGACCCGGCCGGCCTGCATGCCTTCTGCAATCCGGACGAGGGGAAGTTCCTGGACGTCCACCGCAAGCTGGCCTGGAACGACCAGGGAGAAGCGGTGCTGACCTTCGGCAAGTTCCAGGGCCGCACGCTCCCGCAGATCTGCGCCGTGCCCGACGGCCGCGGCTACCTGGAATGGGTCCTGGGCAAGGACTTCGGCGAGGACCTCAAGGCCATCCTGCGGGAAGCCCTGGGCGGGGTGTTCCCCAGGCGCGAAGGATCGGGCGATGAGTGAGGAATCCAGGCCGCAGGACGGCCCCGCAGGGGGCTTCCAGCCGCAGTTCCCGCCTCTGGACGAGAAGGGGGTGCCCCAGTTCGAGGACACGCCCCTGACCCGGGGCGAGTACATCACCGCTCTGGCCCACTTCTATCGGGCCGAGATGCACCGGGCCCTGGTCTGGCGCACGCGCCTCGATACCACGACCAACTGGGCGATCCTCGCCACGCTGGCCATCCTCACCGCCAGCCTGAACAACCCCGGGTACGCCACCGAGTCCCTGCTGCTGGGCATGTTCGCCAACGTGGTCTTCCTGACCATCGAGGCCCGGCGCTTCCGCTTCTTCGACGTCTGGCGCGCCCGGGTCCGCATGCTCGAGGAGAACTTCTACGGCGGCATCCTGCGACGGGACCAGGCCAGCCCCCTGGACCGCTGGGGTCAGCAGGTCGCCGACGACCTGCTGTGCCCGCGCTTCCACATGACCCGGCTGCAGGCCGTCCGCGCGCGGCTGATGCGCAACTTCCGCTTCATCTTCCTGTTCCTGCTGGTGGCCTGGGTGGCCCACCGGCTGGTGCCCATGGCCGAGGACAGGGTCCTGACGGGCCTGTCCGGCGTCCCGGGCTGGATGCCGGACGCCATCGTGGCCGCGCTTTACCTGTTCCTGCTGGCAGTGGTGGTGTTCACGCCGAAGGTGGAGGCGCCCGAGCTGGCCTACTGGTCGCATCCGGAGCATCCGGGGGAGGACATCCCGAGCATCGACGTCTAGGGATGAACGTTTTGGCTTGTCCCCCGGGGCCCCGACCCGGATAATGCGGCGATAGCGTGTCCTCTTTCCGACCCTACCAAGGAACGACGCCTCGATGGACAGCACTCCGGACAAGAACTGGCGGACCGTCCGCTTCGACGTGCTCGAACGGATCGACCGCATGCCCAGCCTCAGCGCGGTCATCCACGAGTTCCTCGAGCTGTCCATGAGGGACATGTTCTCCGCCACCGACTTCGAAAAAGTGATCGCCAAGGACCAGGCCCTGGTCGCCCGCCTGCTCAAGGTGGCCAACAGCGGCCTGTACGGCCGGTCCCGCTCGATCGCCTCCATCGCCGAGGCGGTGGTGCTGGTCGGGCTCGAGAACCTCAAGCGCATCGTCTTCGCCGTCACCACCGAGGGTCTGACGCGGCGGAAGCTGGTCCACTACGACTACCACGACCAGGGTGGATTCTGGCTGCACTCGATGGGGGTGGCCCTGGCGGCCCGGACCTTCGCCGAGGCGGCCCGCTCGAACGCCATCCGGCCCGAGGAAGCCTTCGTGGGGGGGCTGCTGCACGACGTGGGCAAGCTCGTCATCGACGAGTTCCTCGAGGCGGATGCGGTGGGCAAGGTGACGAAGCGGCAGGAGATCGCCGCCATCGGTCTCGACCATGCGGAACTGGCTGAGTACATCCTGAACCAGTGGAACCTGCCCGAACCCGTCACCCGGGCGGTCCGGCACCACCACAGCGGCCTGGACGATCCCGCCAACTTCGAGGGGGGCCTGATCCTGGGCCTGGCCGAGAAGGTCTGCGACGTCTGGGGGTTCGGTCGCCACCTGGCCGTCGATCTGAGCACCGACGTTCCCCTGGAACCCTTCGCCGACGTCCTGGCGCGCCTGGGAATCGGCGCCGGCCGCTGGGACCAGCTGGTCTGGGACATCCGCCAGCATCTGTCCGGATGCGAAGAACTCTACCGTCTGGACGCCTGATCCCGCTCAATCCCGCGGAAACTGGTAAGCCAGCCCGGCCCGGACTCCCCACAGGACCCCGCCCGGCTCCTCCTCGTCGAGGATGATGCCCGGCTTGATGCGGGCGTCGGCCCCGAGGTCCGCCGCCAGAGCGCGGCCCAGCGGGATGAGCAGCCCCACCCGGACGCCCAGGGCGAGGTTGCTCTCGCTCACGCTCGTCTCCAGGCCCCCGAACTCGACGGTTCCGGTGATCTTCTGCACCCCGGGACCGCCCTCGATGTAACCCGAAATCCCTTGCTCGCTGTGGCGATCCATCTGGGTTCCGACCAGGAAGAAGAACTCGGAGACCTTGGCGTCGGTCGCGGCCTGGTAGATCCGCTCGTCCTCCCCGTAGAAGGTGAAGGGGGGCGAGACCAGGTTCTGGTGGATGTACAGGACGTGGATGTAGGTCCGGTCCCCGGCCGCAAGGCGCGCGCCGAGGTCGAAGGCCAGATCCTCGTCCAGTCCGTCGTACCAGTCGCCGAGGGCGAACCCGTATCCGGCGCCCGCATGCACCATGGTCCGGAACGAGAGAGGCAGGCTCTCCTGGCGGTCGGGGTACTCGCCGGTGTTGATCTCCCCGATTTCCCGGTACTCCTGGGCGCGGAGGGAGGGGGGCGCCGTCACGAGAACGGTGACGGCGAGGATCACGGCGACGAGGAACGAGGCGCCACGGGACGGACGGCGGCCGGGGCCGATGCGGATCATGCTGCTCTCCCTGGTTCGAGGCGGGGCCGTGAGCATATCACTCCGGGAGACCGGAGCGCCAGCTTCCATCGACGCGGAACCGCACGCGCTCGTATCCCTCGTCGATGAGTTCCTGAACCTCGGCGCGGGACCCGCCGGTGAGGACCATCACGCCGGCGCGGTCGCCGTGGCTGGCGATCGTGGGCAGGACGTCTCCGGGCCGGCGCGTGATCTCCAGCTTGGCCACCCCGCAGCGGGAGGCGAAGTCGGCGGGAACGTCCACCTCGTCGAGGCGGCCGGGCGGCGGGAAGAAGTAGCGGTTGGCGACGACGAGACTGCGGGACGGCTGCAACCGCGCCCAGTCGGGCTCCCGGCCCAGGGCCATGGCGATCACGGCCTCGACGTAGTTGACGCCGGTGCCCAGGGGCACCAGCCCGGCGCTGAAGTCGCCGCCCGACAGGCGAGCCGCCATCTCGATCATCATCGGGCCCCGCCGAGGGCAGACCACCACGTCGCCCTTGGCGACGCCGGTTTCGATGCCCAGGGCGGTTGCGGCGTTCTCCACCAGGCGTTCGACCTCGTGCTGCAGAGGCGATCCGGCGAAGCGCGAGGGCAACCAGCCGCCGTTCTCCATGATCCGGGGATGGAAGACCTCCATGCCCTCGTACAGCCGGTCGGCGAAGCCGGGGGTGGCGGCTCGTCCTTGCCAGACCACCGTCTCGGTGGAGATCTGCGGCCCGTCCACGAACTCCTCGAGGATGACCCCGCCGGTGCGGGATTCCCTCCGGGCGGTTTCCACCGCAGAGCGCAGGGCGGATTCGTCGCTCAGCACCTGGACCCCGCGCGACCCCGCGCGGTCGGTGGGCTTGACGATGACGCGTGGGCATTCCCAGGCGCGCCAGCGGTCCCGGGCGTCGGCGTCCGCAGCCACTGCAGCGAACCGCGGCACGGGCACGCCCCGGGCGGCGAACCGCTCCTTCATGGCCAGCTTGTCGGTGGCCAGGCGGCCGGTCTCGGCGGTGGGCCCGGACCACCGGTAGCGGGCCGAGATCGCGGCCAGCAGATGCGGGACGTCGCTGCCCATGGTCGAGACGCCGGCCAGGTTCTCGCCCGCCCGCCGCCGCTCTTCGATCCAGGCGAAGACGGCGTCAAGGTCGCTGAAGTCGATGGCCGCGCCCAGGTCGGCGGCCTGCAGGCCCGGGGCTGCGGGATTGCCGTCGAGGCAGGCGGTGCGCAGACCCATCCGGCGGGCGGTCCGGATCATGAAGATCTGATCGGTGCTGCCGCCGAGGACCAGCAGGGTCATTCCGACGGGGTCGTTCATGAGATCGGCATCATTCCGGTGATGCGTCCGGTTCAAGTGGAATGTGGGGCTCCCCGGATGAATGTCGGGCCCCCGATCAATCGCCGGAAAGGCTCTTGCTTCTTGAATCCTGTTTCTTGTCGATGCGGAAAAGTTCGGATCGATACACGACGTGGGCCAAGGTCCTGTAAGGATGCGTTGCCGGGACGGCGCGTTCGCGTTTGACGGTCCTGATGCAACCCAGACCCGGGGCAAACGCCCTTTCCACGGAGTGTTCGATGTACGCAGCCGTCGGTCTTCCCTCGGCGTCGAAAACCTGAAAGGTCCCTTCGGTCATGCCGACGCTTCTGGTCACCAGGCAGCCGGCGAATTCCCCGGCTGCCACCCGGATCAGCTGATCGGTTCCCACGATCGTGCACCGCGACCTGAAGTCCTTCACCTCGTCGTCCTGGGCGAGCAGGAAAATCTCAGTCGAGGTGTTTTGCCATTCCTCCCCTTCCTCGAGGGGCCTGCGGAGGACGATCTCACCCCCGTCGTCGAAAATGGTCGGCTCGTTCTGGTCCTCCATCTGAAAGCCGACGACCCTGATCAGGTCATCATCGACGACCTGGAACCATCTGCTTTCGACTCGATACTTCTCGCCTGCCTGGACCACTTCGAGGCGTTCGTGCGTTTCCTGAACCTCGATGCCGTCGATCACAGCCAGACCGAGGAATTCCTGCGTGTATGAGATCTCCCGCACGACGACGGCGTCGTGGTACTTCTGAGTTCCCTTGAAGGTCAGGACCGTGCCGGGATCATCCGGCCAGAAACTGCGGGGGGACAGGAGCTCGAGACCCGGATCGGTTCCTGGCGCCGCCATGCCGGGTGCGAGAGCAAGAGCAATGGCCAACGCCGCAATTGTCATCGGTTTCCTCAATCCTCCGTCTCCGCTCGTTCAGACGACCATCGTGGCAACCGCCGTGATCCGTTCATGGTACTCGCGCACGACCTCCAGGGGGACGTTCTCGCCGTTCAGGTAAAGGCAGGTGTCGAACCCGAAGCTGCGGGTCTTGGCGAAGTCGAGGTTCAGGCGGTCCCAGTCCATGGGCTCGGAGACCAGGCCCCGTTCCAGGGCGAAATCCCAGTAGGGGGTGCCGGGGATGGGGGTGGTCAGGTAGAAACCTTCGATCTCCAGGCGGCCGGCGTTGCGCTCGATGAAGGCGGCGGTCTGCTCCAGATCCTCGCGGGTTTCGCCGGGGGTGCCGAGCATGAAGGCGGCGCTGATCCCGATGCCGAATCTCCGCCCCAGATCGATGCAGCGCTGGTGGTTCTCCACCGACGCCCACCGGCCCTTCATCAGCTTGAGCAGCCGGTCGCTGCCGGTTTCCGCCCCGAACCGGATGGTGTGGAAGCCCATCCTCTTCGCCGCGGCGAAGGTCTCCTCGTCGGCCAGGTTGCTGGTGATGAAACCGTGGAAGCTCATGCGGCCGAGCAGACCCTCGGCGTCCATCAGGCGGACGATCTCGTGGATCCGGCGACGGTCGGCGAAGAAAAGGTCGTCCTGCAGGCGGATGCTGGCGGCGTCGTACCGTTCCACCAGGTCGTGCAGGTCATCGACGAAGCGCCGGGCGGTGTGCAGGCGCAGCTTGCCCCAGTGCCGGCTCGAGGCGCAGTACCGGCACCTGTAGGCGCAGCCGCGCGAGCTGAACATCATGATGTTGCGGGCCCCGCGGGAGATGTTGCGAACCGGCCGGGGCAGCGTGTCCATGGGGATGGGCCGTGGGCGTTCATTGATCACCACACCGCTAAGCGGGTCGTGGTAACACAGGCCGGGGATGTTACGCAGAACCTGGGCGGGGAGGTTACCGAGTTCACGATAACGCCGCACCAGCGCCGCCATGGGCCACTCGCCTTCGCCGATCACCCCGGCGGTGAACTCGGGATCCAGCAGATGGGGCACCGCCGAGATGTGGTAGCCGCCCAGGACCACGGGGATGCCCAGCTCGTCGACCGCCCGCCGGGCCAGCCGCCGGGCCCCGTTGTAGCACTGGGTCACGCTGCTGATGGCCAGCAGGTCGGGTTTCCAGGAGAACACATCCTCGGGGGTGGCTGTTATACGGATCTCGATATCGGGCTCTTCCCGCTGCACCCAGGCCGCGATCGAACCCGCGCCCAGGGGAAACTGCCGGATGGGCATCTCGTCCTCGGGCAACGAGGCGATGAAGAACATCAGCTTCACGGCAGGACCGCTCCGCCGGCCACGCTGATGACCTGGCCCGTCACGTAGTTCTGGTCGTCGCCGGCGAGGAAGACCGCAGCGCTGGTGACGTCCTGCAGCTCGCCGGGCCGCTTCAGCAGGGTCAGGCCGACCACGGCCCGGCCGCCGGGGCCGCGCAGCTCGTCCCGGGTCAGGTCCGTCTCGATGATCCCCGGGGCGATGGCGTTGACCAGGATCCCCCACTCGGCACCGTAGCGCGCCACCGCGGCGGTCAGGCTGATCAGCCCGGCCTTGCTCACGGCGTAGTGCACGGTCTTGGGCCCGTGGTACTGGCCCGCCACCGAGGCGATGTTGATGATCCGGCCCCCGCCGACCTTCAGGTATTCCCATGCCTCCTGGCAGCAGATGAACGGGCCCTTCAGGTTGGTGTCCAGGACCCAGTCCCAGTCCTCGTCGGTGATCTCGTCGAAGGTGCAGACCTTGTTGACCCCGGCGTTGTTGACCAGGATGTCGATCCTGCCCATCCGATCGACGGCCACGGCCATCAGGCCGCGCACTTCCTTGCGCCGGGTCACGTCCGCCTGCAGGGCGATCGCCCGCCGGCCGCAGGCCTCGACCAGCCTGACGGTCTCCAGGGCGGCCCCGGAATCCGCCCGGTAGCAGACGACGACGTCGCAGCCCTCCTCGGCGAAGCGCAGGGCGATGGCCCGGCCGATGCCGCGGCTGGCCCCGGTGATCACGGCGACCTTGTCCTTCAATCGCATGGGTGGCTCCTAGTCGTTTCCGGTGGTCGAAAACAGGCCAAGGCAGGGCACGCCGGGGAAGCGGGTGGCCGCTGCGTCCTGGATGTCCTCGATCAGGGTCCGGTTGCTGACCCCGGCGAGGATCAGCCCGGGTTCCAGGTCGGCGATCTGCGAATCCCCGAGTATCCTTGCCCCCAGCAACGTCTTGCCCTGCTTCTGGGGATTGCGGTCGTAGACCAGCAGCCCCCCCTGGACGCCGTCGGGAACGTGCTCGAGCACGGTCAGCAGATCGGCGCCGGCGCCCCAGATCAGCAGCGGCCGGCCGGCCTTGTCCTGTTCTTGCAGGATGCGGACCAGCCTGCGGGCGGCCGTCTTGCCGCCCAGTTCCTGCCGCGCGAGCTGATCGGTGAACAGGGCCCCTCCCTCCAGGCCCGCCGCCGCGATCAGGCAGAGGCTGGGATAGCCGCCGACGGCCCGATCGCTCAGGTGGACGGTGCCCAGGCCGCGCTCGGCCAGGGCCGCGGTCAATCCTGCCCCGGTGAAGTGATGCAGGTGAACCGCGTGGATGTTCAATCCGGTGTGATGGCCGCCGGCCCGGGACAGGATCAGGCTCGAGGGAACCTCGAGCAGGAGCCAGCCCCGGTGGCCCACGATGCCGGCCAGGTGGTCCAGGAACAGGCTGGGATCAGGAACGTGCTCCAGGACGTGGCGGCAGATCACGAGGTCGAAGGACCCGGGCTCGATCACGTCGTCGTATTCCAGCTGCTCGAGGGTGCCGCGGACGATGGTCACCCCGGCGGTCTCCTCCGCGGTGTCGTACTGGTCGGATGGCTCCAGGCCCACCGCCTCGAGACCCCACTGCCGGGCGATCATCCCCAGCAGCACACCGTTGCCGCAGCCGACCTCCAGACACCGCCCGGCGCCGAGCCCGGTGACCGCCTGCAGCAGGTCCAGCCGATCGGCGTAGACGGCCTCCTTGTAGGCCGCCGCGCCGGGCACGTGCCGCTCCATGCCGATGGACTTGTAGTAGTTGTCCAGGACGAAGGCCGAGGGCAAGGGATGCTGGGAAACGGTCCCGCACCGGCGGCAGGCCTGGTACGTCGTCGTCCGGTAGGGGAGCGCTTCGGTGGGGACGGCGTAGTTCAGATCGGGCACGATCTGGGCTCCGACGGCCCGGCGGCCTCCGGCTCCACAGAGCGGGCAGGGGGGCGTTGCGCCGGCATGGTCGCTGTGCATCAGGTCTCCGCTTCGGGTTCGACGTCGCCGCCGAGGTTGGCCCGGACGCCCTTGGTCAACGCCAGCAGGGCGTACAGGGGGGTCCGCTTGCGCAGCTCGCGCACCCGTTCGCCCAGGTCGAACCGTTCCTCCGCCGTGGCCTCGAGCCGGCCGCGCATGAGGGAGGTCAGTGAATCGGGCGTCACGTCCCAGGGCCCGAGCCCCGCCTCGGTGCATCCGGCCTGCTCGAGGAAGCCGGTCACCTTGGGCAGGTAGCTGATGGCGCCGAACGGGGTGCCGGCGATGGCGCTGAACACCGCAGCGTGCAGCCGCACCGCCAGGGTGGCCCGGGCCGCGCCGTACAGGGCGATCAGGTCCAGGGGATGGTGGCGTTGCTCGATGACCCGGCACTGCACGCCGGCAGGAGCGGCGGCGGCCAGGCGCCGGGCCAGGATGCGGTCGTCGTCGGTCACGTAGGTGCTCTGGGGGATGAACAGGAACGCCGCTTCGTGCTTCATGGCCGCCATCATGCCCAGGATGCCGTCCTCCAGCCGCCGCTGGGCCTCCTGGCTGACCGGACGGGCCAGATCGCGCAGCCCCAGGGCGATCAGGGGCCGATCGGGCAGGGGCAACATCCCCTCCTGCGCGAAGACCTCGCGAGCCCGCAACGGTCCGGGACTCTCGGCGCCCAGGGTCGCATCGGGCAGCACGTGGATGTAGGGCATGCGGTCCCCAGGCTTGGACGGCCGGCCGCCCAGGAGGGAGCGGCACAGGCGCGCCGAATCGAGATCCCGCACCGTGATGACCGCCGCGGTCCGCAGCAGGCCCTCGGTGAGGTGCCGGCCCAGGGGAGTGCGCAGGGGCCCGACGCTCATGCCGTACAGCATGACCGGCTTGCGGGCCTGGCTGGCAAGCGATCCGTACAGGGCCATCAGGGGGATCGGCCCGCGCATGTCCCCGATGGTGATGTCGATCAGGGCGTTGCCCGCCCCCAGGACCAGCAGGTTGCACGCGGCGATCTCCCGCTTGATGCGTTCGAGGTGCGCCGGGTCGTCCCCCTCGTTGAATCCCAGGAACTTGCGGCCGCGGGCCTCCTCGGCGGTGTCGTATTCCAGGTTCTTGACCATGGCGACGCCGTAACGCTCCTCTTCCCACGGGTCCGGATGCCGGGACAGGACCCGGAACCTCAGGTCGGCGGTGGGCAGGAAGGTGCGCATGCTCTCCATCAGGCAGAGCAGGGGCAGGTCGTCGCCGGCGTTGCGGATGCCGTAGGCGCCGGCGCAGAGGATGGTCACGGGACGACGGGGCAAGGGCACCTCTTCGTTGGGTTCAGGCAGGGACGATACCACAGGCCCGCCGGATGAGTCAGCCGTCCTCTTGACGGATTCGCCCCCGCCCGACAGGATGGTCCCGGACACCTCATGACCGGATCAGGCATCCCGAAAGGTCGTCATGCCCGCCAAGCTGCACACCTGGAACGGCCACAGGGGCCCGGTGCTCGCCGAGCGCCACGGCGGCACCGTCATCGACTGCGCGGCCTGCGGCTACAAGCACGCCGTGCCCCTGCCCGACTCCGAGACGCTGAAGCGGTTCTACGCCGAGGAGTTCTTCGGCGGCTTCCACCAGGACTACATCGCGGGCCAGCGCAAGGATCTGCCCTGGTGGCGGCTGGAGTTCTCCGCCAAGTACCGCCTCCTCGCCGGCCTGCTGCCTCCCGGCCGCCGCCGCCTGATCGACGTGGGCTCGGGCGCGGGCTGGTTCCTCCAGTTCGGCGCCGAGCAGGGCTGGGACACCGTGGGGGTGGAGCCCTCCCAGGCGGCCTGCGCCCACGCCCGCGACGAGCTGGGCTGCACCGTCGTCGAGGGGTTCTTCGAGCCCCCGGCGATCGCGGGGCTCGATCCGGCCGACGTCGTCCACCTGAACAACGTGCTGGAGCACGTGCCCGATCCGGGGGCCTTCCTGGAAACCGCGCGCGGGGCCCTGTCCCCCGGGGGGCTCATCTGCATCACTGCGCCCAACGACTTCAATCCCCTGCAGGAGGCTCTGGTCGACCTGAGGGGCCACGAGCCGTGGTGGGTCGATCCCCGCGAGCACGTGAACTACTTCGACGGATCCTCGCTGGAGGCCCTGTTGCTGCGCCACGGCTTCGCAGCCCGCCGCCGGCTGGCCAGCTTCCCTCTGGAGCTGTTCGCCCTGATGGGCGAGGACTACCTGGCCGATCCCGACCTGGGCCGGGTCATCCACGGCCGGCGCAAGGCGCTGGAATTCGCCCTGCACGAGGCGGGCAAGGCCGACCTGCTGGCCGAGATGTACGGCAAGCTGGGGGAGCTGGGTCTGGGCCGCACGCTGACGGTGATCGGAGAGAAACTGGACTGATGACGGAGGAGACGACCATGCTCAGGCGAATCACCATCATGGCGGCCCTTTTCCTGGCTGTCTGCACCCCCTGCCGGGGGGAAGTCGTCCAATCGGTGAGGGTTCACCTGGCAGCCGCCCACGAGGCCTGGCGGCAGGCTGACATGGATGCAGCGGTCGCCGAGCTGAAGAAGGCCCTGGCCGCCGATTCCCAGGATGCAGACGCCCACGCCTGGATGGCCGAGGCTCTCAGGCGGCAGGGGAAATACGGGGATGCCCTGGCCGAGGCGCGGCTGGCCTTGGCCGTGGCCCCGGACCACGCCATGGCCCTGGCGGTCATGGGAGATCTCCTCAATCCCCAGTTCACAGGGGATGCGGACATCCAGGACCGGGACGAGTGCATCCGGCTGTACCGGGCGGCGCTGACGTCCGATCCCTACGACCCGCAGGGTCTCATGGGCTTGTGCGTCTGGGCGATCCGCATGGGGGACACGGTCACCGGGACGGCATGCCTGACCGCAATGACCGAGGCGGGCCTCTGGACCGATCCCCTCATGGCCCTGGCCCGCTGGATGCTGGATAGCGCGCCGCCCCGCGCCATCCTCCTGCTCAACGGCGACGCCGATTCGTTCCCCGTCTGGATCCTGCAGGACCAGGGAATCCGGCCGGACGTCCTGGCCTGCAACCTGAGCCTGCTGAACCTGGACGACTATCGAAGCCGCCTGGCCCTGGCGGGTCTGCCGGTGCCTCCGGACCATCTGCAACACCAGCGGAATCCCGACGGCGGCGTCCACACCATCGCCATGCAGGTCCTCGGGTACCTGGAACAGCGGGCCCGGGACGGCGCGCTCGACCGGCCCCTGGCCTACGCGACCACGGTCCACACCGGCAACCTGCCGGAGGGCCTGCCCCACCACAGCCACCTGCGCGGCGGAGTCTTCGTCTACGATCCCGAAGACAGGATCATGCTCATCGATCTGGAGGAGACGCGGCGTACCATGGCCATGGTTCCGCCTGAACTCATGGCGGGGGCATGGGTGTCCGCAAGGGAGAGGAGCCCGGTGCGGCTGAAGGGCAATCCCTACTTCAGGTTCAATCCCATGGTGGTGGCGGACAGGGGGTTCCAGAAGGCGACCATCATGAGGGACCGAAGCGCTGCGGACTGGTATCGGGATCTCTATATGGCATATCGGGAGAACCTCGGTTCTTTCAACGGGGATGCCCAGTTCAACGAAACCGATGCGGAGTACCAGGAATGGACCCGCTAGCCTCAAGGAGGGCCTGACGAGCCGGTTCTGTCGCCCCGGGGTCCCCCGGGGGACCTCAACCCCTGAATTCGGCCACCAATGACGGGTTTCGAGGCATTTTCGGCGCCGATCGCGGAACTCAATTGTCACGAAGATGTTATAATAAAAAACCGGCCGATTGCGCCACATATGGTATAATTTCTCAATCAACATTCGAATTGTTCTCATTCAGCCTTGATCCCTGGAGGGAGAATCATGCATCGCCTGCTCACGCTTGCCATCTGCCTCGGTTTCCTCGCCCTGCCTGTCCTGGCGGGCGCGTTCGAGGTCACCTGGGGCAGTTCCTGGGACAACGTCCCCCTGCAGACCGTCCTGGACAACGAATATGGGCCGGGCGCCATCGACGCCGCCACCGATTACGAGGGCTACCTCGCCGGCGACGCCGATCCAGCCTACTGGCTGGACGCCTCCATCGACGGCCTGATCATCCGTGAGATCGCCGGGTTCAGTCCGCGCAACACCCTGGGCTGGTACGCCGAGACTCTCAGCGGTCCTCCGGTCATCGACGGCATCGACGACGGCGTCGTGTTCGACGGTCCCATGGGCCAGGGCGCCACCGTGACCATCAACTTCCCCGGCGGCCTGACCCAGTTCGGCTTTTACCTGAATCCCAACGGGACCCAGGACGGCGGGGCCAACGCTCCGGAGCCCGAGCTGTTCTTCACCAACCGCTTCTACAACGACCTGGGCGCCGGCGGCGCGGGTTCCCCCCACGCCCCCTTCGACGGCGATCCCCAGTGCCTGGTGTACAACATCACTCACCTGAACGGTGGGATCCCGACCTTCGTGCTGGCCTGGGAGGACCTGGACTACGGCAGCGCGATCGCCCCCAGCTACGCCTGGGACAAGACCGACAACGATTTCCAGGACATCGTCGTGGAGATCCAGGCCCTGTCCCCGGTGCCGTCCGAGAGCGAGACCTGGGGCGGCGTGAAGGCCCTGTTCCGGGACTAGATCGCCTTCCGCCCCTGGCGTGCCTCCCCCTGTGAGGGTGTCCCCCGGGGGGCTCATCTACCGGCAAACGGCCTCCAATCACCAGATTGGAGGCCGTTTTCGTGCCAGGCGTCGATCAACGCCCCGTCAGATTTCCCGGTCCAGGTATCCCGAGTAGTCCTTGATCTGGGGATCGTAGTCTTCGTCGATCAGCGGGCTGGAGATCAGGAAGTCGGCCGTGGAGCGGTTGCAGCCCACGGGGATGTTGTAGAGGACGGAGATGCGCAGCAGCGCCTTGACGTCCACGTCGTGGGGCTGGGGTTCCATGGGATCCCAGAAGAAGATCAGGATGTCGATCCTGCCCTCGGCGATCATGGCGCCCAGCTGCTGGTCCCCGCCGAGCGGCCCCGAGCGCAGCTTGATGATGTTCTTGGGCAGGCGGGCGGGGGGCAGCCCGTGGCCGTCCTCGTCCAGCACCTGCTCGATCATGCGGCCGGTGGTGCCGGTGCAGACCAGGTCGTGGCCGTACAGCTTGCCGGCGTTGTACCGCACCCAGGAGGCCAGGTCCTGCTTGCGGTTGTCGTGGGCCACCAGGGCGATGGTCTTGGTCTTCTTCATCGGTCGTCCACCTCGGGCTGGGGCGGGGCGGGCCAAGGAAAGAGCCGCCCGCAGGTTCCTGCAGGCGGCATCCTAGCCTTTGACGGGGAACTCGTCCACTCCCGGATCCGGTCAAGCCCCCAACCTGGATTCCAGTTCCAGGGCGGACCCGACCCGGCTGCACCCGACCTGGCTGCACCCGACCCGGCTACGGACTTCCCGTGCACCGGACCATGCGTTAAAATGGTCCCCCCGATCATCAGGAGCAGGATGCGCATGGGCCTCTTCGACCGCTTCCGCCGCCATTCCCGATCCCCGCGCTGCCCGGTCACCCCGGACGACCGCCGATGGATCGAGAACTCGTTCGCCTGGTTCGCCGAGGAGTTCGGGGACGAGGCCCTGCGCAAGGGACCGGTCATCCTGCCCACCGCCGAGTTCTTCCCCGAGGTCTACGAGCCCGGCCCCGAGGGGGTCGAGGACCTGATGGGGCGGATCTGCGGGTGGATGGACGTCGACCGCTCCTCGGTGGTCCTGGACTTCTACGAGGGCCGGGAGCGGCCAGACTACGGCCTGGGAGTGTACAAGACGTCGGGTCCGGCCGGGGTGATGGGGTGGGACGAATCCCTGCGGCGCTGGGTGGTGGCGGTCAGCGA
>Ga0180009_10002078_pt1 | contig 23690 bp, 26 predicted proteins | sample OS_PC_MetaG_FD_123537 | JGI IMG/M metagenome (GOLD analysis project Ga0180009, IMG submission 123537) | Groundwater microbial communities from the Aspo Hard Rock Laboratory (HRL) deep subsurface site, Sweden - OS_PC_MetaG | ecosystem: Environmental > Aquatic > Deep subsurface > Groundwater...
CGTTCAAATTCTTTTAAAAAATTATTTATATTGGATTTATCTTTTTCTCTTTCAACAAAAGAAGTAATTTCTAAGTGATATTTATAGCCACTATGCTCGCTCTGCAACAGAAAAAATGGTTTTTCGTCCATCGTAGACGCCCGTGGCACAAATGCCAAACAAATACCCACTAACAAAATCAAAATTAAAGGAAATTTTTTCATGGCAATCTTCCTCCTTTTTGTTTTCAAATTGCAATCTGCTTTTTTTATACCACACCCTATCCGAAAAAGCCAGTATTACACGTCCACCATTAGACTATACAGTTTCTGCGACCGCTTGTAGTTATATAGTCAAAATCAAACGACTAAACAAACCACAAAAAAACACCCACAACTATGGAAGTTGAACTTCCATAGTTAATCAAATCTTACGAGACCGAGACTCATAAATTCAACTACCGAGGTCGGCACCTTTCCCGTCGCTTCGCTCCTCCTCAAGGAACGACCTCTCAACACCAAAAAACACCCGAGATTTCTCCCGGGTGCTTTACTAACTAAAAATTGGTTTTATTTTTTAGTTTTTGAACCTAAACCAATAACTACATACCCGCACCGTGAATTCTAATCATAATAAATATCCATGCATAGAACAAAACCGGAGTAAGAACAACTGTGAATAAAATTTTCTGCCATCGTTTTAAATTCAAATAATTTAAAATACCAAATGAAATAAAACCCAAAAGAATTATTGGTATAAAAAAAGAAAATGGCATAAAACTTTCAAAAAATGATTCAAATTGAAAAATGGTTATTAATAATATTATAAATAGACCTACAGTAGTTAAAATCAAATTGGTTTTTTTTCTCATATTAATGAATACAATTCTTATTAATAATTTAACATTTTTATCCTACTATTTTAACATAATTTTCCCATCCATTAAACCAAAACCAGCCCCGCTTCGCGAGACTGGTTTATATATCGATATCTGTCGTCAAATTCTGCGAACTTTATTTCTCAGAAATATCCTGTCGTAGTTTCTCTATGAATTTACTCGCGGCTTCCTTACCTCCAATTCCAAAAGCCAAGCCTCCCGCTATGGCCAACATCGCAACAAAACCGGTAAACAGCGCCTGAACAAAAGGCCCCGCAATACCTAATTGATATAATGCCGCCAAAATAGCAAAAAACCAAACAGACCACTTGGATATACCCCCAAGAAAACTGGCGGAACTTAACCTGGCCGCCTTAGAAGAACTAACTACTAATTTCTGCAAACCTTCGCCCAAAAGAGCGGCTGCCAAAAGAATTAACGCAGCAATAATTACATTAGGCAAATATAGAAGCACTATATCTCTCAAAAACATGTTTACTTGGTCCAGTCCTAAGATATCAAGCGATGCAACTAAGAAAACTACAAGAAAAAACCAGCGAACAAGTCCTCCTATAAAAAGACCTGCGTTTAAGCGCAAACCACCACGCGCCAAAGGTTCCTCAATGCCTGTTTTTTGCAAAAGCCTATCAACCTTAAAGAAGCCAATAACTTGAGCTACCAATTTACCAAGAGTCACGGCAACAATCCAACCAACAATGAGAACGATTATTGCTATAATTAACTGTGGAAGAAACCCGATTACTCCTTCCCAAAGCGATTGAAAAGAAGAAACGAGAACATCACTCCATGTTTGTGTTATCATAAAATATAAATTTATCTCAAAATATTACTACAAAGATCGACCACCGCAAAAGCGGATTTTTAACCTACTATTATACTATAATAATAGCACACTTTAGGTATGTTTTTCACAAAACTGTGGATAACTCAAAACCATGGGCGCAGAAGGAATCGGACCTTCAACCTCTGCCGTGTGAAGGCAACGCTCTACCATTGAGCCATGCGCCCTTACACGCCCAGTTTGTTCAATATTTTTTGGTGCGGGTAATCAAGGATATCTCGGATAAATTTGTCGCAAATATTCAGACGATAAATAAAATCATCGGTTTCAAAAACAGCATAAACTAAGTCCTTCCCAACCTCGGCTTCAACTTCTTTCAGACATCTCTCTAAGACATTTTTTTGAATTTTGTTTCCCACTACCAAAATATCAACCCTGCTATCATCCCTTTGAATGAAAATTCCAGACAAAATAACCAGTTTTATATGCCCCGTCTTTGATAATTTTCTCAAAAAATCAATTCTTGATAACGGGGTAGTATCCAAAACAAGTTCCTTTAGGGGTAAGAGTAAAGGAAAAGAAGAGTCCAATTGCCATCCCTCGATTATTTTTTTCCTCTTTGTTTCCAGCCTTATGGTTTTTCTCTTTCTGTGAATAAACCCAATTTCTGACAATAAACCTAACTCTTTTCTTGCGGAAACAGGCGCGGTTTTAGTTCTCATGGAAACAACACCAGAAGTAAAAACTCCCTCGGAGTTCAAAAGAAAAAGACGCACTATTTTGACCCTGTCACTGGAGCCAAAAAGTTTTGATAATATACTAGACATATTAACTACGAGGCCAGGCCTCCAGAGGAGGCCTGGCCTCGTTAATTATTTAATTTCAACTGTTGCTCCGGCGTCTTCAAATTTTTTCTTTAATTCTTCCGCCTCTTCCGGTTTTAACCCTTCTTTAATTACTTTAGGAGCTTCGTCAACCAAAGCTTTGGCTTCTTTCAATCCAAGATCCAAAATGTCTTTTACTACTTTGATAACTTGAATCTTTTGATCACCGGCGCTCTTTAATTCAAGAGTTTTAAGCGCTCCCTCGTCGCCACCACCAGCGTCACCCCCGGCTTGCGCCGGCGCCGCAACAACCATGGACTGAGCCGAAACACCAAACCTATTCTCGAACACCTTAACCAATTCTGACAATTCCAAAACACTCATTTTTTCTATCTGTTCCACAATTTCTTTAAATTTTGACGGAACCTCAACTTTATTTTCTTCTGCCATATAAATTTTAATTCTTTATTTGTCTTAATACGCTAATAAAATCTCTTACCGGCGCCTGCAACACTCCGACCAATTGCTGTCTCGGCGCGCTTATAACATTTAAAAACTGCCCCAACAAAACTTCTCTGCTTGGAATTTCAGACAACTGAATGATAACATTTCTCCCCACAAAAGAGCCCTCAAAAACACCCCCCAACAAACCAACTTTTTTTGTATCCTTCTCAAACTTTGAAAGAATTTTAATAGGAGCCGTTACTTCCCCTTGTTCAAAAACCAACGCCACCTCTCCATCCAAGTTGGGGATTTCCCCGGAAATACCGAATTCGCCAAAAACTTTTTTAATTAATGTCTTCTTGGCAACAAAATATTTCGCATCTTCTTTTGTCATTAACCTCCTTAATTCATGGGAAAGGGAAGCACCCAATCCATGAAAATTAACAAAAACAACAGCTTTGGCTTTTTTCAATAACCCCTTTAATTCTTCTAAAATTTTTTCCTTTTTTTCTTTTGTAATCGCCATGTTTATTTTTCACTAAAAAAACGACTAATAAAATAGTCGCGTTAAAAAACATTTTTTGTCTAAATAGGTCTTATTTTTTTGCCCATCGTCAGCGACTATATACATAGTATACATATCCCGTATTTTTAGTCAAGAAAAAAACCATCGCGTAAACGATGGCTTTTATTATTTAAATTATGCCTATAAAATTTTCTTTATAATATTCCCTTCTGTATTTTAGGTAGGCCTCTCTCAGTTTCATTGTAACAGGGCCGATCTCCAGATTTTTGTCGTTAAACATAGCGCTAATTTTTGTAACAGGCCATACAAAAGTAAAAGTGGAGGTAAGAAATATTTCTTTTACAAAATTTAAATCGCTTTCCCTGATTAAATCCTCCATTACTTCAAATTTCATCTTTTTTGCCATGTTGATAACAACCCCCCTAGTAACACCTTTTAAAATATCGTTCCTGGGTGTCCATATAATACCTCTCTTATCAACCATAAAAAAATTCGCGGTAGCCGCCTCAAGAATGACGCCTTTTGGGACATATAAAACACTGTCAAATTGCGGATTACTGCGAAGCTGTTTTACGGCAACCCCATAATTGACTGTTTTGGCTTCCGGGTAGTCTCTCTTGTAATCCAATAAAAGTAATTTGAGACCCTTGTCAAATCTTTTCTGTAAAATCGGCGCTGTTCTAATAAAAATATTGGGAAATCCAGAAGAACGGAAAAAATCATCAGAATACCCGCCGGTTACTCTTATATCTATCCTAGACAACCCGGAACACCCATAAAACCTTAATAATTCAGAAATTTTATTTTTCAAAAATATTTTCAGATCTTTAATAGGCGTTTTAAGATCCAATACTTTCATTGAATTCATCAGACGGCCCAAATGATCATCCAGATGAAAAACTACCCTATCTTTTACTTCAATCATTTCACAAATGCCGTCTGATCTTTCCCAATTGTGGTCCTCTAAAATATTGCGCGCCGGCCATGTATCTGAATCAAAAAAACCACAATCATCCTCTGTTGTTGCAAAAAAGACAGTGCTACAATAAGAATTTTTTCTCACTCTGCATACCTCCTTTACCCCGCTCGGCGGGGTTATTTTAATCTGTCAATGTCCTTTTTCAACGCCTCATTTCCAGAATCAAATCCTAGCGCTTTTTCATAATAAAACAAAGCATCAGAAGTTTTTCCTGTTTCTTCATAAAAAATTCCAAGCAAAATCATTAAATACGGATCCATTGGATTATCATCTATCCCACGCAACAAGATTTTCTCCGCTTTATCCATGTCTTCTACAGAATAACGATACAATTCATAAAGATTATTATATGTAAAAAATTGCGCTGGAGCATTTTCTATAGCTTTTAAATAATTCTTCTCCGCCTCTTCAAAATTCTTCAGATAATAATGATTAACATCCCCAATATTATGAAAAGAAATTGAATTACTCGGTCTTATAACAGATGCATATTCCCAAATATCTCTAGCCCCTTCATAATCGCCCGCGGACTTGAACAAAAGACCCAGTTGAAGCCAGTTTTGCAAACTATCAAGATTGGCTTCTAAATCCTTTTTCACTTGTGTCAAATCTCCCGTCCATTTTTCTTTTCTCTCGTCCGTCATTTCAATATTTATCACAACATCTCTATTCAAAAGTTCTTGCGCCACCGCATTGTTATCCACAGGTTCTTTGGGTAAATCTCTGTAAACATACCACCCAAATAACCCTCCGATTACCGCTAAAATAATAATTAAATAAATTAAAGATTTATAGTTCATCATATTTTTGTATCCTAACATAACAAAAACCCCCTGAAAAGGGGGTTTTTGTAAGGGCCACAAGTTTGCCAACACTAAGTTAACAAAACCCTACTAAGTCATTACAACTATTTAGATAACACCGAAGCTGTCATATTACTTCCAGACAATCCTGAAACACCATAACCATTTGTCCAATCAACATGAGTTGTAAGAGATGTCGTTGTTGCATTTGGAGACCAAATGAAATCATCATTTGCATCAACTTCTGCATTAAGACCCGTATTCATAAATGTTGTTGCCAATGATTGATACGCTGAATCACCCTGAATTTGAGTTGATACAGAATACGCACTTCCAGCTGTTGTAACAGTACCTCTAACTTCGAACCATCTTGTCGCGCCAGCAGGAATCTGGATAGTTGTAGATGCTCCAGCACCTGTCTCCGCCCAGAAATTCAAGTCTGTAGCTGCAGACGCCCAGTAAATATCTGCATCTATCGCTGTTGCTAGCAATTCACCAGATGTACCAAGTCCAGAAACAACTGTACCAAATCCAGAGTCAGCGTAAGCATACATATTAATATCATCTACTTTCGTTCCAGCCGTTGCGGAAGATGTAGCAAGACGAGCAGTAAACTTACCAATTCCAACATCTCCAGCAGTATCAGCTGTTACACTAAATCTGTAGAGAACTCTGTCACCAGAATACATAATTGTATCTGGTATGCTCAACTTAGCAAATGTAGGAACACTTCTAAATGTCCTTACACCAGATACAGCTGTGTCACTACCACTAGCTGTAACAGTAGAACCAGCAGATTGACCAATACCTTGTGTACCCGTATCTCCATTACCATCCCAGTCAACCATTATAAGATGTCCTTGTGTACCAGGTTTGCCTGTACCGATAAGAGAGATGTCTCCCTTAACAGTAATCCTCTTATAGCCATCCTTAGGAATAACAACGGTTCCGGTGATTGTGCTTGTTGCGTAATCGTTTGTTGCAAATACAGCCTCACCAATTTGAGTCACGCCATCCCAAAGCGTAACCACAGCACCACTTACATCAATTGGAGTATTAGAAGCTCCGTTGGTAAATTGTAAAGCAACTCTACTCAACTTGATATCTTCATTTGTTGCCTCAAATCTCAAGACAGACAATGTTGCAAGCGTTCCGCCTGCAGCCATTGTATAAGATGGGCTTGAAGCATCAAGTGATACCGCTAAACTTCCTGAAGCAATCGTCATTTGCTGACCTGCAGAAGTAGTAAAGACCTCAACAACAGTCTGTCCACTTGTCAAACCGGTAGCCGCTGTATATGTAGTGGCAGCCAATTGGTGAACCGCTCCGGAAATACCCCATTGATAAATACTACCACTTCCAGCATTTCCAGAAATATCACATTTCAAAGCAACAGATTTTGATGTTCCCTTAGGAACAGTAAATCCTGCGTCGTCAAATGTGAATGTTGTTGAAGAACCCGCAGTTGATGGATTAATAATATTTCCACTTGTATTCAATGCTGTTGAGCCATCCCACAATGCGCAGTTCGTCAAGTCTGTAGCAGTATTCAATGTGTTGTACGACAATGGAATATTTGTCAACTTAACATCCTCGCCAGATTGTGTGCCGTCAAAAATGTAATTAGCAAATGTGTATCCGCTAATACCTGCCACAACATTCTGCGCTACAGGAGCCGCTGAAACACTAACTGTTAAAGCAGCCGCTTTAACTGTCATAGCATTACCCGTTACAGCAGATGAAGGTGTAGGTGTAATACTATTTCCTGTTGTTAAACCAGTAATAGTCGTCCAGTCAGAACCAGGAGTCGTAGAAGCTGTAACTGTCTGATTGTTTGCAAAATCTGTTCCCAATTTACCCTTAAGAGTGTAAATGCCCTTTCCAACCGGATATGTAATCGTATCACTGAATGTTACCGTACCATAAATAGCAGCGCCCGAACCATCAGCAGGTCCTGCGACTACATTTCCGTTTGCGTCATACAAAGAAATATTTGTAATATCCGCAACTTGTCCAGATGTGTTTGTAATAAGGAAGTGGAAAATAGTTTGAGAAACAGAAATTTCCTCACCTTTTACATCCATTTCAAATCCACCTAATACTTGGTCAGCTAAGTTAACGGCAACGTTAGCGGCCTCAACTGTGGACGCCTTAACCGTATTAATAGTTCCCGAAGAAACTGTAACTTGGAAAGCATCATACCAAGGATTTGTGCTTAAATGGAAAGCGCCATCATCTGTTCCAGCAGTATCCGTTCCATCTGGAGGATTAATTCCATACCTATAAGTCTCACCAACTAAATAAATGTCTGTTCTCTTGTAGACATCAAAGTCAATTGTCCTTGCCGCGCCTCCAACAAGATCACCCTTGATAGAAATTTCTTTTGAAAATCCCTTGTCAATCAAAATTCCTCCATTAAATGAAGCTGTGTAGTACTTTCCACTAGAACTTATGACTGTGTCGTAAGCCACTCCATCAATATATGTCTTTACATTAGCAACATCATCAACCGTTGCCGAACCTGATTGATTCCATCTGATAGAATGAACTCTGACTTTTTCCTGGGAACCAGCCGTTACTTTAACAGATGAAAATGTATAACCGGTTGTGCCAATCTCTTTTGCTGTAGCACTTGCTCCAGGGTCAAGAGGTCCTCTGGCAATCGTAACCGTGCCGATTGTCAATGTTTCGCTAACAGTCTGATTGGAACCTGTAATTGGCAAAGCGCCCGAAACCGTGGCAGTAGTGTTAACTGTTACCAAAGAAAGATAAGCAACTTGTCCTGATCTTCCGGCAGCTGCCCCTGCAAAAGCATTACCAGCGATTGTCATCGTTCTGGTTTGTCCTGCTTTAACAACAAAGTCTTCTGTCAATGTTACTTGATGAACAGAATTCAATGTTTTAGCTAAACCCAATTGCATTCCAGTTTCATCCAAAAGGAGAACTCCAGAAAATACAGCGTCAACAGCAAGACCAGTTCTCTCTACAACAAGAGAGGTAATTGTTACATCACCATCAGAACCTGCCGTAAAGTCAACATTCGTATATGGAACTCTTGTTGAAAGAAGAGGCATTAAAGAACTTACCGGTTGAACCGCTGAAGCGGTAACCGTCAAACCTGTGCCCGGCGATACCACTACCGGCTCGTCTGGGTCTACTGGGTCTACTGGAGTTGTTCCGCATGTCCCGTAAAGAGCATTCAACTTTGCTCTGGACATGGAACCAAGATAACCAGTTCCCGCGCTAAGACCGATTGGTGTCAAAACTTCAGAAGCGTATTTGTCCTGAAATTTCACAACCGCGGCCTTTGTCATTGAACCAAAATATTCTGTTTCACTTCCAGAAGAACCAACACCTGAAGCGGCTACTTGCGTAGCTACATCAGAGTTAAGAACTGTCTGAAGATTCTTAACATCAGCGCCCGTATCCCCCGAACTCAAGTCTTTTGCAAAGGTATAACCGCAAACAGCGCCCGTTGTACCACCCGACAATGTCGCTAACTGCGCTTGCAGTGTGGTAATCTGAGCCAGCAACGATGCGATTTGAGCCTGAAGATCTGACATTGTATCAGCTTGAGCGACCATAGGCACAAGTGCCGCGGCGCCCGAAAGCCAAATAACTGTTGTCGCGCTTAGAAAAACAGAAGTGACTTTTCTCACTTTAGTCTTCTTAAAATTACTCATAATATAAATTATTAATTTTTTATGCATGAATTAATTTGGGCTCGACTTGCCAAATAAAAAATCTCATGCTTTTGCTAACAATAAATAAACAAAAATCTAACTTCCATCAGAGTCAAGGCTTAATCAAGTATCGACCTGCCTTTAACTCCCGTTTATTTGTTAATTAATCGGATATTACTTTTCGTATATCTTTCGTGCACCCGTTATAATTTATTTTTCAATGTCCAAACAATTTGCGACCAGGTAATGACAAACAAAATTGTCCTTACCCGGGCGTAAACACTCTGCATTTATAAGTTTATTATAATTCGTTAGTCTGCAACGTGCAAAGACTGCAACTGTGGATAACTTAAATTTACAAGTTTCAACAAAATAGGTCAACAATTTACTAACAAAGACACCTTTACTATGTTTTGTCAAATTAACATATATCTTCTCCATCTTTTGTCCCCTTCTTTCCTTAGAACACCGTGGGATACAAATTCCACCAAATCACGCTGTATTGTCTTTTCGCTATACTGCTTAAACATAGAAGACAACTCGCCCACACTTACCTTTTCTTTGTCTTTTATAACTTCAAGTATCTTATCCTTTCGCTCTTGTCCCTTGAAACTGTTGGTTTTATCTAACTCCTTGCTCTCCCTCTTAACAACATTATTTTTAACGATATTATCGGACAAGCTATCGGACACTCCGTCTTTATTTTGTCCGATAGGAGATTCTATCCTTTTTTCATCTTTTTCTTCCAAAAAAAGATGGGAAATATCCTGTTTTTGCGCTTCCTGAGAAATTAATTTTTTTATAGACTCGTATTCTTTTTTTAGAATCCTAAAATTAGCGGACAAAACAGCCGACCCGCTTTCTTCAAACAAAGTAAAAAGCATTGACATCCTATCTGTTGAATCTGCGATTCTCTCAAGATGCGCTCCTCTTTCCAAAGAATGCTTATTTTTCATCACGGCCAGATGAGTGAAGATAAAAGTTGATTCCTCTCTCATTTCCCACTTCATTGGCTCTTTGTCAGACAACAAATCCGTTACTCTGTAAACAGCTTCGGTTGCTCTCTGAATCCGACTGCAAAGATACGCCAAATATTCTTCTTCTTTATTTTGATTATTTTGATCCCCATTCATAATTACATTTTATCATATCCTATCCAAATAATTTTTTCAAATAACAAAAAAGCCGCCGGTATTTGTCCTGCGGCTCAAAATTTGCTTTTTCTTTTATCTTAAAAATAATTTTAAAATTCCGTTAGGTATCTTCTCATTTCCACGCGATTTTATTGTAAAACTCCAAACGCAGTTTCGGTTTTGGTTTTAATTCAGAGTCAAAAATATAAGAAATAATGGCGCAGTTTTTCATTTCATCTTCCCTGTTAATTTTCAGCAATGCTTTTTCGTGAATCTTTTCAAGCATTTTCCTAAAAGACAGCATCACCGCGGAGTGAGAAACCACCAAAATATTTTGCCCGGAGTGTTCGCGAACAAGAGTAGTTAAAAAAGACCAAATACGCAGATTAACATCCAACATCCGGATATGATTCTCCGCCTATGGGACGGTAGTAATACTTATCTTCTTTTTGTTTTCGTGCGTATTCATGAGGGAAAAGTTCTCTTAATTCCTGCGGGGTTAATCCATCAATAACGCCAAATTCTTTTTCCCTGATTCTTTCTTCAGTTATGAAGAGTGCTGTTGGAAATTGTCCTTCAATAATACGCGCGGTTTTGTAGGCGCGCTTGAATGGCGAAGCAAATATTACATCAAAATTTCCATACTGTTCTTTCAAAAACAGAGCAGTTTGTTTTGCTTGCTCCTTCCCTTTTTCCTCTAGATCAATATCGGCATTGCGCACATCTTTTACCTTTGTGGTGTAAGTATCCAAAACACCGCGGTTAATAAGTTCCCGCTCTTCATTATAAATAGACCGGCCGTGCCGGACTAGCACCAAACGATTTGGCCATTTTTGCCTAACACCAATATCTGGATCCTTGTTTTTTTCTGTCATCTTTTTCTCCTTTTTCAAACAACTGCATTTTTCTTATTCAAGCACAATCCAATCTTCTTTTCCACCCCCCGCTCTTAACATTCTCACATTCTTGAGAATGTGAGAATGTTGTTTTTACAAGCAAAAAACCGCCCATTCCATCAAAACCTCCTTGATTCTGGTACAATCCCCCTCAACTATGGAAGTTGAACTTCCATAGTTGAGAATCTTCTGAGGAAAATGATGATGACGAAGACGACAAATAAAAAAACATTGGCCCTCCGATAACCACCGGAGGGCTTTTTCTTGTAAAAAAGGGTTGTTTTTTGTATTATTTAGACAGGTCCGTCTTCGCCTCGTGGCTACGACGAGACAAGGCCGGGGTAGCTCAGTTGGTTAGAGCATGGGACTCATAAACCCAAGGTCGTGAGTTCGATTCTCACCCTCGGCACAAAAGAATTTTATATAAAAAGGCCCGCGCAATCGCGGACCTTTTTGGTTTGTTATTCTTTTTTTGTTTTTTCTTTCTCCTCTTTCTTGTGGCAATCGCCGCATTTCATGTCTTTATGGCAAGTCTTGCATTTCTGATGAAATGCCATTTTGCTTTTTACTTTCGCATTTTCGTCATGACAAAAAACGCATTTTTCAAACTGCCCCTTGTGGTGGCATTCCATACAAGCAAATAACTCATGCCTCGTATGGGAGAAGGGCACGTTGCCAATATTTTTCACAGCCAGTATTTTTTCTAAACTCATTTCCTGCAAAGCTGTAGCCTCAACAACTTTCTTTTCTTCAATTTCTTCAGACCTCACAGGCAAAGCCCCGCCAACCGTAAGAAATAAGCCAATCAAAATCGCCACAAACAAGATAATAAGAAACCATCCAATCAGTCTGTACTTCTTCATTTTGACCTCTTACCATCTATACGTCAGCCCGGCGAAAAGCTGGACTCCGGAAAAATCTTTGTCCCCAAAGACCTCCCACCACTCAGGAGCAGTGTAGTATCTGCCGTAGATGCTTTCCGGCAACTTCAGAAAACGGTAAGAAACAGACAAGCCCAACGTGAGTCTGTTAATTATTTCATAACAAAAATCAACGCCAAGCGACCCTCCGATATTCCCCCTTAAATCATATTCGTAATAATCAAAGGATCTCCCTTTTCCGTCAGGAAGGGCGACTCTTCTGTTCAACTCTAACCACAACGCTTCATGGTTGGGACCCGAAGTAACGACACCTTCCATGCTTGAGTTTGGATCATACCAACCAACTTCAGCAAAAAGCCGAAGGTTTTCTGTAATAAAATACTGAAGTCCGGCGCCCACTCCAAACAAATCTATATTACCAGCCTCTTGCCCGCTATACCTGTTCAAAGCCCTCTCGTACGCTCCCCATAAATACACGAAATCGTATCCCGCTTTCAGCTTGAGTCCCCTTTCGGACTCCAAATTTTCATTGTTGTAAAAGGTCTGTGACACCCCAAGGTCAACGAAAAATTTATCCGTGTCAATTCCTTTGGCGCTAACATCAATAACAGCGCCCAACAAAAAAACTAGCGCAACTACCACCACCAAAAACATTTTCTTCATTTCTAATCCCTCCTTTGTTCAGTTTTCAAACCTCTTATTGCAATATTGGCATATATTTAATAGTGCGTAAAGAGTCTGCATCACCCGCGAACTTGCCTATTAAAATATTCCATAGTATTATGATAACTACATCCCGCTTGGCGGGACAAGGTCGCGGGGAAGTGTAACGGTTGCACGGGAGGCTCATAACCTCCAGGTAGTGGGTTCAACTCCCACCCCCGCAAATTTTTTCAGGGAAAAAATTTGCTCCGTTCGAAGCATCGGAGCTACCAAGAGACTATGAGAGGATAAAAATATGGATGTTTGGTAGCAAGCCGGAGAAAAGATTGTGGAATCTATAACAAAGCTTTGAGTTTGCTTGTCGCTATATTTCCTCCGCAAATAATGATAACGACATTAGCCCCTTTGAATTTTTCTTTGTTCTTGATAAAACTTGCCACGGAAACGGCGGCGGCGCCTTCAATAATTTTGTGATGTTTGTCTACAATCAATTTAATCGCCTCTTTGATTTCTTTTTCGGATACTAAAATAAAATCATCTATCAATTGCTGGCAGATTGGAAAGGTTATTGACCCTTCTTCTATGCCTCCGGCGGAACCATCGGAAAGTGTTTCTTTCAAATTACTCGGACTGACAATTTTTCCGGCTTTGACACTCAAATACATTTTTGGAAAATTTATCGGCAGACATCCTATTATTTTGGTCTCAGGGCTTACGCTTTTTAAATAAGTGGCAACGCCTGAAATTAAACCTCCCCCGCCAACCGTAGCTAAAACATAATCAATTTTGTCAAGTTGTTGGACAATCTCAATCCCAATAGTCCCCTGCCCTCCGATAATTTGTGGGTCGTTGTATGGCGAAATCCAGCTCGCGCCCTTTTCTTTGGCCACCTGTTTAGCGTGCAACTCCGTTGCTAAAAAATCTTTGCCATAAAATTCTAGTGTGGCATTGTAACCCCGAAGCGCTTCAATTTTTGAAGTTTCCGCGTTTTCGGGTAGAAATATAGTGCCCTTAATTCCTGTGATAGAAAGGGCTCGAGCGACACCAAGCGCATGGTTTCCGGTAGATGCCGTAACAATTCCTTTCTTTTTTTCTTGTTCAGATAAAGAAAGAATTTTATTCATGGCCCCGCGCACTTTAAAAGAGCCGGTATACTGCTCGCTTTCCATTTTTAGATAAACTTTCCCTTTGTTGAGTTTGCTCAAAAAATTTGAAGGAATGAGGGGTGTCTTAAGAATATATGGACGAATTCTCTTCTCGGCTTTTTTTATTTCGCTTAGAATATTCATATGAACTTATCTATACTCCTATTCTACCACATTTTCTATCTATTTAGTCCTACGAATGGGCTGGCTTCTCCCCAATATGTTGGAACTTTGCCGTCCCATTTCTCTATCCAACGGAGCTCTACTACTTTAGGATTAGACATTAAGGCTTGCGCTTCAATGCGAATGGCCTGGGCCTTTCCTTCGGCTTCGGTAATTTTTTGTTCTTTTTCAATTTTTATTCTTTCCCAATCTCTCTCGGCCTTAAGTTTTAATTGTTCTGCGGTAACCTTGGCTTCAATTGCATTATTAAACGCGTCTGAAAAATAAAAATCAATTATATTAAACTCGTCAACTATAATGGCGCTTTCCAGCAATCTTTCCGCAAGATTCGCCTTGATTTTTTCTTTCACTTCTTCTCTCTTTGTGATGAGCTCCTCGGCGGTAAATTTTGCGGTTACAGATTTTACCGCTTCTTGAATAGACGGGGCGATAATGCGGGTATTATAATTTTTCCCTATTTCCTGCCAAATTTTATTTACTGAATTGGGGTCAAGATGATAATTAAGAGCGATTTTAGATGTTACTATCTGTAAGTCTTTGGAGGACGCGCTGGCGGGAATTTCATCTTTTTGAATCTTCACATCTATTTTCACAACATCTTGGATAATGGGTATCTTAATGTAAAGTCCTTCATCAAAAATTTTATCTTTGACTGCTCCAAACTGAAGAAGCACTCCCCGTTCTCCCGCACCGATGGTGCCGAAACTGCCAAAAAGAATAATAATAGCAATTAAACCAATCGCTATATATTTAGCAAATTTCTTAAAATTTATATCCTTAAATTTCTCATTCACATAATTTTCCATATAATTTTTTATTAAGTCTTATAATTTATTCATTTTAGTATATAATTACACATATGGCAAAAAGAGCAACAGGAGTAGGAAAAATGAGAACGTCTCGTTCAAAAAAGACCAAAAAGCGACTTGCGATAAAACGTAAGATGTTGGCCGGCAAAAAACGCAAGTAGATTTCTTCGCCAAAAAAGAGGCGCGTGTTTATTTCAACTCGTGCTCTTTTCTGCTTTTAAAAAAATTACAGAAATCGCAATCCGGATTTGCTTCAGGAATCTTTTCATCATCCAAACATTTTTTAATTTCATAAATCGTCGGTTCAACCCAAGAGTCATTACCTGTATAAGAAATCAAATTAACATCAAATTCAATCACTTTATCAAAAGCTTTTTGGTCATATTTTCCCGTGCAGTAAACAAAATATCCGGTATTTGAAACCTTCAAACCATTTCCTCGCAAAAGCCACTGGTACACCTCCATTTGTCTCTTGTACCCTTCGTGCCACTTTCCGCTTAATTCCTTAACCGGCTCATTTTTGGCCGTCGCTTTATAGTCAACAACAATGTATTCCCCATCGCTATTTATCCACAAATCATCAATCGCTCCCGAAATTAAAAAACCCGTCGGTTCGTGAAAGCGCTGGACTCCTTTAAAGTTTTCACGCCACTCGTCAATTTTTTCATGAACTGCCGGCTTGGCATCAATTCCGTATTCTTCTTGCAGCGGATGCTGGACTCCTTTTGCTCTGTGAGTATCAAATTCTTGTTTCAACTGATAATCCACGGCCTTGTTTATTTGAAAAGAAGGGATAGGCGGGCGCTTCGTGCCTAATTTGTTATCAATATAGAAACACCGCGGACACTCAACAAACAGGTCAATTTTTGACCGGCTTAATTTCCAGTTATTTCCGCCGTAATTCCACGCCGGACTTCTATTTGGATTATACTCTGCCATATTAAATTAAAGTTACTTTACCACAAAACTATTAAATTGATTAGATGGTTTTTGCCATTCAATATCAATATTATCTATTTTAGCATATTCTAGACCACCATCCCTACACCATTCAACTAATTTTTTTAAATTCTCCTCTTCGCCTTCGGCAACAATCTGAACAGCTCCACCTGCTTCATTCCTAACCCAACCCAACAGGTCTAATTCTTCAGCTTTTCTTTTCGTAGAGTCTCTAAAGAACACCCCTTGCACTCTTCCATAAATTTTTAAAACTATCCGCTTTTTCATAAACCTATTTTAACAACATTCTTACATTCTGCAGAATATTAGAATGTTTTAATAAAATTATAAAAAATTTTGCCATACGGAGACAGGGAATGGGCCACCTCTCTTCCTTGGTATTTTTTGTTGACAAGTCCTGCTTGTACAAGTTTGCGTGTGTGTTCTGAAATAGTTTTTACATTACACTTCAAAGCACTGGTAACTTCTTCGAGATTCATGTTTTCATTTTGAGCAAGCAATCTTATTATTTCTATCCTCCTGTGGTTTGCTGCACCCTTAAAATGCCTTTCCAATTGTTTTGCCGTTTTTGTTTTTTTCTTCATTTTTACAGTATATCACTTTACTTCAAACAATCCAATATTCTGCAGAATATTGGATTGTTTCTTTGTTCAAAAATTTATTTTACCACAAAAAACAAAGCCACCCCATTACCAAGGTGGCGTCTATGTTTTATAAAATTTTTTTTAAAGAATCTATGAAAGATTCTGAATATAACGACAGTATATGACCCATGGAGTTTATCTTAATATTCTTCGCAAAAGAAAGTTGCGCGGATTCTTTCGACATAAGCTCGTCAAACTCCGCGTAGAAACAAAAAACATCTGATTTAAAAGCGCTCGGATCTTCTGTTAATCGTCTCAAAAACTGACTGCCGGGCATTATCTGTTGCGCAGATTTTGAAAATAAACTTCCCCAAAAAATAAATGGGGATCCCCCGAACGGCGAATTGATAGCAATTATTTTTTTCGCTTTGCCGGGATTTCTTTTTTCATACAACAAAGCAATAATGCCACCCAAACTATGCCCCATCAAAACAAAGTCCTTCAACAAACTATCTTCTATAAATCTCTCAAGGTTTACTACAATTTCATTTACATCTTCAAGACACGGCCCTAAATCAGGCATTATTACAGTCTGTCCCATCTTTTCTATTTTCCTTTTGATCAAAACATAAAGCCAATTTTCAAAAAACCAACCATGCAGAAAAACTATCTTTTCACCCATTCAAAATCTCCTCTCCATTGTTTGCGCTAATTTGAATTTTCAATAAACCAAATCTAGTCTAGCATAACCAAAAAACAATACAAAATTATTAAAAGCAAAGGCCCTGTTGTTTAAAATAAAAAAAGTGTAACATAAACAGAAATATATTTCTTTAAAAAATAAAAAGGGGGAACTCCTCATGAAGATTGCGGTTATCGGTTCAGGAAGCTGGGGTAAAACTCTTGCAAATCTTTTAATAGAAAACAATCCGGACCAAAATATCGTCTTGTGGGCAAGGCGGAAGGAAGTCGCTGATTCTATAAATCATGCGACAAACAACCTCCGCGAGGCCATAAAGAGCGCCAATATACTGGTAATAGCTATCCCTTCTCAATTTTTGAGAGAACAAGCCAAAGAAATTAATAAACATATAAAAGATAACGCTGTAGTAGTAAGCGCAACCAAGGGATTGGAAACAGAAACATTTAAAAGAATGTCGGAAGTCTTAAAAGAAGAAATTCGCTCTCCAATCAAACTAGCCGTTCTTTCTGGACCAAATCTTAGTAAAGAAATAATTGAAAAAAAGCCAGCCACAACAGTAATAGCGTCTAGCCACAAAGAAGTTCTGAAGCAACTTAAAAAATTATTTTCTAATAATTATTTCAGAGTTTACACAAGCCACGACGTTGCTGGTGTAGAAATCTGCGGATATTTCAAAAACATTATAGCTATCGCTGTTGGTATAGCAGATGGACTTGCCCTGGGAGACAACTATACTGGACATATCATAAGCCGAGGATTAAGAGAGATGCTGAACCTGGGTAAACATTTTGGAGTTAAACAAGAAACGATTTACGGACCTGCCGGCATAGGAGACCTCGTCACCACAAGTATTTCAAAACATTCAAGAAACAGAACCGTCGGCACTTTAATAGCAAAAGGTTTTAATTACGAAGATATCAAGAAAGAAATGGGAAAAAATATACCCGAAGGAATCGCTACCACAAAAGCTGTACATGACTATGCTCTGAAAAGAGGTTTAACCACGCCTATAACCGATTCCATATACAACGTATTGTTTACGGAAGACAAATAAAAAAACCCCCGACTTGTATCGGGGATTTTTAAATATACCCCAATTCTTTGAACACCTTTTCGTAAAGTTCTATTGTTTGTTCGGCTTTGCCTTTTGATATTTCGTATCGGTCCCCTTCGTGAGCAATTTTGTTTCTAACTTTATGCGCTTCCCATGCCTCTTGAACACTGTTCAAGTGCACCGGTTTTATTTTAGAAAGACGCTCGCCAAGGTTTTCTCCTCTATAGCCAATCTTTTTAACTATGTCATCCAATAAACTATCCGCCTCCATAATTGCCATTTTCCAATCAGAAGAGTTGTTTGACCTTATGTACTTCTTAATTTTATCCCATCTTTTCGCCCTTTCCTCAATCGGCTCTTCTATAATAGTTTTTGCAAAATCAACCATTCTCTTTTTGCGTATTTCAAAAAATTTCACAAGACTATAAATTATCCCAAAAATAAAAGCCCCTGAAATGACCACCGAAAAAACTTTTATCCAGAATAACGCATCCGAAAAACCGGACTTATACCCAACAAAAAAATCATACATGCTGGTAAAAAAATGGTAGATTTTGCTGTAAATATAATCTAAATTAAGAAACATAAATTTTTATCATTGATTTTTCTCAAATAATTTACCCAACTCAAACAATCTATTTTCCTCAAACCACGGCGCCATGAGTTGGATGCCGGTTGGAAGATTCCCGCTTAAGCCAGATGGCAGGGATATAGAAGGAACACCAGTCAGGTTAGCGGCGCATGTAAAAATGTCTTCCAAATACATTTTTATGGGGTCATCAACTTTCTCACCGATTTTGAAAGCGGGAGACGGAGTCGTGGGACTTAAAATAACATCAACCTCTCTAAAAACTTTTTCAAAATCATTTTTCATCAAATTTCTCGCCTTTTGGGCGCGTCCATAATAAGCGTCATAATAACCCGCCGAGAGAACATAAGTTCCAAGCAATATCCTCCTGCGAACCTCGTCGCCAAAACCTTTTTCCCTTGTCTTAAGATAATCGCCCAACACATCATCACCGTTCTTGGAAAGGCCGTATCTCACCCCGTCATAACGGGATAAATTAGAAGAAACTTCCGCCGGAGTAATAATATAGTAAATTTCCACAGCATATTTTAGCGTCTCCAAACTGACCTGTTTTATCTTCAATCCAATATTTTTGAAAATATCTATCGCTCTTTTTGTATTCTCCTCAACATCTTTGTCAATTCCCTCGTTTTTACCATCCAAAGAGAAAAACTCTTTCGGAACGCCTATGGTGAGATCCGATGTCACACACTCGCTGTGGGACATCGGATCTCCCACAGAAGTAGTGGAATCCATCGGGTCAGTGCCCTTTATAGCATCAAAAATTATTTCCGCATCTTCAACGGTTTTTGTCATTGGTCCTATTTGGTCAAAAGAAGAAGCCATGGCAATCAGACCGTATCTTGAAACAGCGCCATATGTCGGCTTCATCCCCACAATTCCGCAAAAAGACGCTGGTTGTCTTGTTGAACCAGCGGTATCAGAACCCAACGCGGCAAAACATTCCTGCTGCGCCACTGCGGCGGCGGAGCCGCCGGAAGAACCCCCCGGAACTCTTTCCAAATCATGAGGGTTTTTTGTCACGCCAAAAGCCGAATGTTCAGTAGAAACACCCATCGCGAACTCATCCATATTCGTCCTACCCAAAAACACCGCCCCCTCATTTTTTAATTTTTTTATTACGGTCGCATCATAGGGCGCGACAAAATCTTCAAGCATTTTGGACGCAGCGGAACATTTTTTACCTTCAATCAAAATGTTATCCTTAATCCCCATCGGAATACCAGCCAATAAAGGCATCTCCTCCCCGGCTTTTATTTTCTTGTCCACCTCTTCAGCTTTTTCAAAAGCGTCGCCAAAGACTTCAAGATACGCATGAATATTTTTCTCATGCTTTTTAATGTTGCCTAAATAAAAAGACAAAAGTTCGCGCGCTGAAACTTCGCCGTTTTGCATCAGCTCATGCGCTTTTCTTATATTAAGTTTTGATAAATTAATTTTGGTCATTTTGCAAAACATTTTTTACTTTTACAAAACCATTTTCCACATTCGGCGCCTGTTCTAACAACTTCCTTGTATATTCTCCTCCTTTCAAATCCGATACATCTTCCCTTACGTTATTCGTCGGTATTTTTACGGCGCCTAAATCATCTCCTTTGGGAACAGGGAGTTCCTTAAGTTTTGAAACAAAACCCAAAATTTTCTCCAAATCTCCTTGGATTGATTCAACTTCTTCCTTTTTTATGCCAATGCGAGATAACTGACCCAATTTTTTTACTTCGTTTTTAGAAACCGCCATTCTTTTATCTTATATTACTTAACCAATTTTATAAACTCCTCTTCATTTAAAATTTTGACACCTAATTTTTTTGCCTTGTCATACTTAGAGCCCGGATTTTCTCCAGCAACAACATAATCTGTTTCTTTTGAAACCGAGCTTGAGACATCACCGCCAAATTCTCTTATTTTTTCTTTCGCCTCTTCCCTGCTCATATCAGAAAGGGAACCTGTTAGCACAAAAGTCTTGCTCAATAATTTTTGTTTCTTGTGTCTTGTTTCTTGTATCTTCACATGTTTTAGCAGCCTTTCTAAAAACTTTCTATTATATTCATTCCTAAACCAATCGTATATGCTTTTGGCGACAATCGGACCAACATCTCTAATTTGTTCAAGCTCTTCAAGTTTTACTTTTGAAAGATTATCCAGATTGCCAAACCTTTCGGCCAAAACATGCGCCGTCTCCTCTCCAACATGCATTATCCCCAAAGAAATAATAAATCGGGGAAAAGAAATCTTTCTGCTCGCGTTAATCGCCTCCACCAAATTTTCCGCCGATTTTTCAGCAAATCTTTCAAGAGGAACAAGGTCGCCCTCTTTCAATTCAAAAATATCGGCAGCGTCTTGTATTAAACCACTATCCAAAAGAGCATCAACTATTTTAATTCCCAAACCGTCAATGTTAAACGCTTTCCTTGAAACAAAATAATCAATTGTTCTTCTTTTTCTTGAAGGGCAATTTTTGTTCACGCATCTTAAGATAATTCCCCGCTCATCCTCCACAACCTCACCTTTGCAAACTGGGCAAATCTTACCCATTTTAAATTTTTTCTCTTTGCCCGTCCTTAGTTCAATCAAAACTTTTTTCACATCGGGAATAACATCCCCCGCCCTTTCCACGACAACTGTGTCGCCCACCTTCAGTCCCAATCTTTCAATCTCATCTTTATTATGAAGAGTCGCTCGGCTTATTGTGGCGCCTCTCACTTTCACCGGCCTCAAAATGGCAACCGGCGTCATCGCCCCCGTTCTTCCAACCTGTATTTTTATATCCTCAACAACGGTCACCCCCGATTCGTTTGGAAACTTCCAGGCGATGGCGCCTCTTGGGGATTTACCGGCAACACCTAAATTTCTCGCCAACTCAACGTCATCCACTCCCACAACCAAACCGTCAATTTCATAATCAAGCTTACCCCGTTTTATTCTTTCAAAATAATTTTTAACCTCGGACAGATTTTTGCAATACGCTCCCTCAACGGTCTTGAAGCCAAGTTCTTCCAATTCTTTGTGCTCCTCTTTTTGACTTTTCCTTCCCAACAATTGCCATGCCATAAAACTCAAATTTCTTGACGCGGCAATTTTTGGGTCAAGCTGGCGAATTGAACCGGCCGCCAAATTTCTTGGATTGGCGTACTCTTTGGAAAACTTCTCAAAATTCTTTTTTGTGATAAAAACCTCTCCGCGAACTTCGCAGTCCACAGGCTTCCGCAAAACTAGAGGAACGGACGAGATGGTTTTCAAATTTTGTGTAATATCTTCGCCAACCTTCCCGTCGCCTCTTGTCGCGCCCCGGATAAAAATGCCTTTTTCATATTTCAGCGAAGCAGACAAGCCGTCTATTTTATACTCAACGAAATAGTCAAGCTTTCTTGAGGCAATCTTCTTAATTCTTTCTTCCCATTCTTCAACTTCTTCAAAAGAAAAAGCATCCTGTAGCGAAAGCATCGGTGTGTCATGTTCAACTTTTTTGAATTTGTCCAACGGCTTCCCACTCACGCGCTGGGTTGGTGAATCCGGCGTTATAAATTCGGGAAATTTCTTTTCCAAACCTGATAATTCCTCTTTCAGTGAATCCCAAACAGCATCCGGAACTTCCGGCTTGTCCAAAACATGATAAAGATAACTGTAATGATTTATCAGTTTTTTTAATTTCTCTACACGCTGTTTTACTTGTTTTTTATCCGCCATATAATAAACCAAAAATATTTAGATCAAAAAGAAAAGATATTACCGCTCCCGCAACCAGAAACGGGCCAAACGGAATCTGACTCTTCAATGAATATTTGCTCAGGGCAAGTAACCCTATCCCCACTACGGCGCCCAGCCAAAATGAAATCAAAAAAGCAGAAAAAGTTTGAGATGGTCCCAAAAACCACCCTAAACCGAGAGCCAATTTGGCATCGCCGAATCCCATCCATTTCCCTTTTGAAACCAGCCAAAGTAATGCAAAAAAAGAAAAAAAGGCCAGTCCGCCAAGAAAACTACCAAGGACCGTCCTTGGTAAAACTACCAAGGACGGTCCTTGGTAAAAAAAACCGCAAAAAAGCATGGCAAAAGCCAAACCATTAAAAATCCAAACAATTTTATTCGGAATTATAAAATGTTTTATGTCATAAACAGAAATAATTATCAACAGACTAACAATCACCCACAAAAACAAAACTCTCCAACTATCGACCTCGGAGGTCGATAGTTGGAAAAATGTTGCTACAAATAAAGCTCCTGTCAAAAACTCCACCACCGGATACTGCCATGAAATTTTGGAACCGCACCCCCGGCATCTTCCTTTTTGAATTAAAAAACTAAAAATCGGCACTAACTCATGCCAAGAAAGTTTTTTGCCACAAGAAAAGCACCGCGAACTCCCTTTTACAAAAGACTGGCCCGTGCCATAACGCAAAATAACGACATTCAAAAAACTGCCAATCACTACGCCAAAAACAAAAACAAAGATTAAAACATAAACCATACACATATTCTAACACACCAACAACATCTGCGCATCTTTACGAGGCTAGGCCTCATAGAATATAATGGAACTATATGAGGAAATTAAAATTCAATAATATTTCAATGTACCATGTTTACAACCGTGGTGTGGAAAAAAGAGACATATTTTTAGACAAACAAGATCATTATCGTTTTGTTCATGACTTATACGAATTCAACGACACAAACCCAACGCCAAACATCTATTACAGAACAAATCAAAACAAAATAAAATCTTACGAGGCTAAGCCTCATAAGATTAAGAAAAGAGAATTATTGGTTGAAATTTACGCATTCTGTCTGATGCCTAACCATTTTCACTTATTCCTAAAACAATTACGCGATAACGGAATTTCAACCTTTTTACATAAACTGGGAACTGGCTATTCGATGTATTTTAATCAAAAATACAAAAGAAACGGCAGTCTATTCCAAGGACCATTCAAGGCGGTATGGATAGAAAAAGAAGCGCATTTTATTCACTTACCATATTACATCCACCTTAACCCACTAAGCTTAATAGAGCCTAAATGGAAGCAAGGGAAGATAAAAAATTTTGGCAAGACAGTTGAATTTTTAGAAACTTACAGATGGTCAAGTTATTTAGATTACACTGGCAAAAAGAATTTCCCCTCTATAATTCAAGACAAATTCTTATCAGAATTTTTTGGAAGTCCTCAAAAAC
>Ga0180009_10002079_pt1 | contig 23686 bp, 24 predicted proteins | sample OS_PC_MetaG_FD_123537 | JGI IMG/M metagenome (GOLD analysis project Ga0180009, IMG submission 123537) | Groundwater microbial communities from the Aspo Hard Rock Laboratory (HRL) deep subsurface site, Sweden - OS_PC_MetaG | ecosystem: Environmental > Aquatic > Deep subsurface > Groundwater...
ATAAATAAAAAAATATTATTAAAATATAATTATCTTCTTTTCTTCTTTCTCTTTTTAGAAGCCCGTGATTTTGTTCTTACTTTTTGTGATTTTCTTTTTGGAGACCTTTTCATTTCTGAAAAAACATATACATATAATATTGAAAGAATACCTACTGTGTTAAGGACAGCTAAAACAATAAACCATGCTACTGACCCTTTTTTCGCAGCTTTCCACATTCCTATTAATTTCCAAACTAATTCCCAAAGAAGAATTATTATTAGAATTATGATTGCACCAACCGGAAGATTTAGCGTATCTATCATTTTCACCTCTAAAATAAAATATCATTTATAGTTTAAAAAACTATCTATCATTTTACAAATATTATCGTTAATATCTATTCTAAGATAATTATCTTTAAATACAAAGAAATTTTTTCTATTGAAATTTTAAATAAAAACTGTTAAAAAGAAGGTGTTATCATCTTCTAGTTCAGATAAACATTTAAATATCGTTTATTACTAAATTCCTTGTCTATACAAGTAATAGTAATAAAGGGGTATTAAACATACAACATATTGTATGTTATTTAAAATTATGAATTGCATATTTTGTTCAAGTAAATCGTCAAAAGTCACAGATAAAAGAGATTCTCCTTATGGGATTAGGCGAAGGAGAGAATGCTTAAAGTGTAAAAAAAGATACACTACCTATGAAAAAGTTGAAAGAAATGACTTATATGTAATAAAAAAAGATGGAAGAAGGGAAAAGTTTGATAAGGAAAAATTAAAAAAAGGTTTTGAAAAGGCGTTTGAAAAACGTCCAATTTCCCAGGAAAAAATAGATAAAATGGTAAATGAGGTTGGAGAATTATTAAGAAGAAAAGGTAAAAAAGAAGTTAAAAGCTCTGTAATAGGAGAACTAGTAATGAGAAAAATTAAAAAATTAGATAATATCGCATATATTAGATTCGCTTCAGTTTACAGAGATTTCCAGGATGTAGATGATTTTAAACGCGCTATTAAACAAATATAATGGTTAAAAAAATAAGAAAAAGAGATGGAAGTGTTGTTCCATTTCAGCAAGAAAAGATTACAGAAGCAATTTGGAAAGCTGTAAAGGCTGTTGGAGGAAAAGACAAGGACAAAACAGAATATATTTCTAATCTGATAGTTCAGGAAATTGGAAAGAGATTTCCAGAACCAAGCATACCTGAAGTAGAAGAAGTCCAGGATCTTGTAGAAAAAGTATTAATTGAAGAAAGACATGCAAAAGTTGCAAAAGCATATATCCTTTATAGAAAAAGTCATCAAGAGTTAAGAGAGGTAAAAGGTCTTTTTGATACAATTGAAGCAGTAGATGATTATATTAGTTTGAATGACTGGATGGTAAAAGAAAATTCAAACATGGGTTTTTCATTACAAGGACTAAATAATTACATTGCAACAAAGATTATTTCTAATTATTGGGTGAGAAGAATCTATCCAGAAGCAATAAGGCATGCTCATGAAAATACAGATATTCATGTTCATGATTTAGGTACATTAGGAGCATATTGTGTTGGATGGGATTTAAAAGATTTATTGCTTACAGGATTTAAAGGAGTTCCAGGAAAAGTAGCTTCAAAACCTCCAAAACATCTTAGAACTGCTCTAGGACAGATGGTTAATTTCTTTTATACCTTGCAAGGTGAAACAGCAGGAGCACAAGCATTTTCTAATTTTGACACATTACTAGCCCCTTTTGTTAGATATGATAATTTAGGTTATAAAGAAGTTAAACAAGCATTGCAAGAATTCTTATTTAACATGGCTGTTCCTACAAGAGTTGGATTTCAAACACCATTTACAAATATTACAATGGATTTAGAAATTCCAACATATATGATGGATGAACCAGTTATTATTGGGGGGAAACCTCAAAAAGAAACATATAAAGAGTTCAAAAAAGAGATAGAAATGATTAATCAAGCATTTGCAGAATGCATGTTAGAAGGAGATGCTGATGGAAGAGTATTTACTTTTCCAATTCCTACATATAATATAACAAAAGATTTTGATTGGGATAATCCAGAATATGATAAAATTTGGGAAATGACTGCTAAATATGGAATTCCATATTTTTCTAATTTTATTAATTCAGATATGAAACCAGAAGATGCTAGGAGTATGTGTTGTAGATTAAGATTAGATCAAACAGAACTTAGAAAAAGAGGAGGAGGCTTGTTTGGAGCAAACCCTCTTACAGGTTCAATAGGAGTTGTTACAATAAATCTTCCAAGATTAGGATTTACTTCTATGACAGAGGGAGATTTTTTTAATAGATTATCTAATTTAATGGAACTTGCAAAAGAAAGTTTAGAAACCAAAAGAAAAGCAATAGAAAGATTTACTGAAATAGGGTTATATCCTTATTCTATGTTTTATTTAAGGTCTGTTAAAAAAAGATTTGGAGAATACTGGAAGAATCATTTTAGTACAATTGGCTTGCTTGGAATGAATGAAGCAATTATTAATTTCATGCCTGGAGAGACTATTACAACACCTTTAGGAAGAGAGTTTGCAATTAAAATATTAAAATTTATGAGAAAAAAATTAGAAGAGTACCAAGAAGAAACAGGGAATATTTATAATTTAGAAGCAACACCTGCTGAAGGAACTTCATATAGATTTGCTAGAAGCGACAAAAAAAGATTTGGAAGGATAATTGTTGCAAATGAAAGATTAGTTCGAGAGGGAAAATCAAATCCTTATTACACTAATTCTACCCAACTCCCAGTTAATTATACTTCTGACTTATTTGAAGCACTTGAATTGCAAGATGAACTCCAAACTCAATATACTGGAGGAACAGTTCTTCACGGGTTTATCGGAGAAAAATTATCAAAAGAAGGGGTTAAAAAACTTGTCAAAAAAATTGCAGAAAATTTCAAACTTCCGTATTTTACAATCACACCTACATTTTCTGTCTGTCCAGTACATGGTTATCTCGCAGGAGAACATGAATATTGTCCGAAGTGTGACATTGAAAAAGGATATACAGAAAAAGCTCTTCAAATAAATACTAACAATTAAACAAGGGAGAAAATAAAATGGAAATAAAACAATCAACAAATCTGCTAGTTATAGAGAAAGAAGATGATTTGCAAAAACAAGAATTTGAAGTTTTGGCTAGCCCCCCTCAAATTGCAGAACAAAAAGTACAACAAAAAGCAGTAAAAGAAAGGGAGCAAAAAACTATTCAGAGAACAAAATGCGAAGTATTTTCTAGAGTAGTTGGGTATTTAAGACCAATTGAACACTGGAATGAAGGAAAAAGAGCAGAATGGGAAGAGCGAAAAGTTTTTGAAAACTGTGCATAACTCTTATATAAAAGAAAATGAAAATTAAAGGTTTTCAAAAGATAAGTTTAATAGATTATCCTGGAAAAATCGCGTGTATTTTATTTTTAGCTGGATGTAATTTTAGGTGTGGTTTTTGCCATAACCCAGAACTTGTTTTAGATAAAGGTCATGAAATTTATTCAGAGAATAAAATTCTTGATTTTTTAGAAAAAAGAAAAAATCAACTAGATGGAGTTTGTATTACTGGTGGAGAACCTCTTTTAAGTTTAAACCTGGATTTCTTGAAAAAAATAAAAGAATTGAATTATTCTATAAAAATTGATACAAATGGGAGTTTTCCTGAAAAATTAGAAGAAATTATTGACAAAAAACTTGTTGATTTTATTGCCATGGATATTAAAGCAAGCAAGGAAAATTATAACGCTATAACAAATTCTGATGTTGAGATTAATAAAATCGAAAAAAGTATTAAATTAATTTCAAATTTTGGAAATTATGAGTTTCGAACAACAATTCTTAAAGAAGTTCATACTGCTGAAGAAGTTAAAAAAATTGCTAAATGGCTTAATCAAATTCTAGGTGAAAAACCTAGAAAACTTTGTTTGCAAGGATTCAAGAACAAAGGAAAACTTCTTGGAGAAGAATACAGAAATAAAAAAGATGTTGAAGAAGATTATCTAAGAGAATTAAAAGAAGCTATTAAATCTGATTTTGAAGAGGTTGAGATTAGATCCTAAATACTTCGTTATTCATTGGACGCCGAAGTAGTGCTAGAATTGCGTTATTCCTTCCAACTATTCTTTCTGCTAGAGATTTTACCTTGCCAGGATTATTATCAAAATCAATTTCTACTCGTTCAGAAGGAAGAATTCCTAAAATATTTTTAATCCTTCTAGCATATTAGAAGCGCCAAAGTATCTCCCCCTTTTTGATTCATTTACAAAAATTGTATAAAATCAGAGATTATAATTTATTCTGAGTTTTTTCATAGCACTTCTTAGAAAAAATCCTCTTTTAAATTTTATTGTTTTACTATTTATACAAAATTTTATAAAGATTCTCTGCCCTTTGATTATATTCAATGTAGGAAAGAAAATGGCAAACAATGATAAAGTTCCTGAACTTACGAATTCTGGATTTGAGGATTTTATTAAAAAAGGGCTAGTTTTCATAGATTTTTTTGCAGAATGGTGTATGCCCTGCATTATGATGACTCCGATAATTGATGAATTAAGTGATAAGTTTAAAGGAAAGATAAAGTTTGGAAAAGTGAATGTTGGAGATAATGAAGGAATTGCCCAAAAATTTAATGTTAGTTCTATACCAAACTTCACACTTCTTAAAGATGGAAAAATCATTGAACAGTTTGTAGGAGCAATGTCTCCTGAAGATTTAGAAGAGAGATTGAGTAAGTTTATAGAACAATAATTCTTATAAAATTAGTATTTGAACTATTCTTATGAATGTTAACTATAGATATGAGGAGTTTGGAGAGGCTTATTTATTCTTTATCAAACCTATTTTTGAAGGGCTTCCTCAAGAATTGAGAGAAAGTTATAGATTAAGATTCATTCAGATGTTAAAAAATCATACATTTCAACCAAAAAAGAAAAGAGATCCTGCGCATCCAAGAAGTGTAGAAGCGAGAAAAGAAAGGGGAATAGAAATTAAGTTTAAAGATTCAAAAGATCCTGAACAAATAGCGATGGCAGTTATTACGTCTTTAGAAGGATATTATCTCGCCCCAACCCAAATAAGAGTTAAAAACTATATAATAAAAAATTTATAAACCAAAATTAATTAATTGATAGAATGGCTCCGTAGCTCAGCCTGGTTAAAGTCGTTAACACTAAAAACCAGTATGAACTTAGCCAACATAAATCAATATGGCTCCGTAGCTCAGCCTGGTTAGAGCACTAGCCTTTTAAGCTAGGTGTCCGGGGTTCAAATCCCCGCGGGGCCATGTTCATTATAAAAAGAGTTCTAAACAAAGTTACTTTAAATGTAAAGCCCCTCTCACAGAAAGGTTTTTAAATCAATTCTCACTAACTTTTATTATTGAATAGTTGTTAAAATTTTTACCTGTTGAGAACTATGCAATGCTCCAACTAAACTGTTCGTTTATTTATAAATGCACACATTACAAGCAAAACACACAAAACTAAATGAAAAAGAGTCTGAAGAATTCTTATCAAAATTAAATATTTCTAAAGCGCAGTTACCCAAAATATTTCTAACTGATCCGGCCTTGCCTGAAGGATGTCAGGTAGGAGATATAATAAAAATAGACCGAGCAGGGGGAGTTTATTACAGAGTTGTAGTTTAAAAAATGAAAAAAAATAATCATTTAATTATAAAAAAATATCTTGAAAAGCATTCACTAGTTGAATCAAACATCACGTCATTTAATAATTTCATAAATAAAAGAATGCAAGAGATTGTTAATGAAATATCAGAAGGTATTAATAGCGAAGATTTTGAAATTACCTTAGGAAAAATTCAGGTAGGCCAACCCAAAATAGTAGAAGCAGATGGAAGCTCTTCTTTAGTTATGCCTTCAGAAGCGAGATTAAGAAATTTAACTTATTCTGCTCCAATAACTCTTGAAATAACAGTGAAAAAAGACGGACAAGTTGATTCTGAAGTTGTAGAAATTGGAAAAATGCCGATGATGGTTAAAAGTGACATATGTAACACAAGTAAATTATCAAAAGACGAATTAATTGAAAATTATATGGATCCTCTTGATCCAGGAGGATATTTTATAATCAAAGGAAATGAAAGAGTGATGGTGATGGCAGAAGATCTTGCAGAGAACCAGCCATTTATAGAGAAGAATAATAAAGGAGTATTAACACTAAAAATATTTTCATTAAAAGGAACTTATAGAATTCCTGTAACAATTTCAGAAAACAAAGAAGGAATACTAGAATTGTCATTTAGTCGATTCAAAAATATGCCAATAATTGTTATTCTAAAAGCTTTGGGATTAACTAAAGAATCAGAGATTGCAAAACATATTGGGAAAGAAACAGATAATATAATTGTAAACCTTTATGAGTTTGTAAATCTGGCAACAAAAGATGAAGCAATAATGGATATTGCAGAGCGAACAAATCTCCAAGGAACCAAAAAAGAGATTTTTGATAGAGTAAATCAGAGAATTGATTCTTATCTTTTCCCTCACATCGGACAAAAAAAAGAAGATAGAATAAAAAAAGCAGTAACATTATGCAAGTTAATTAAAAGATATCTCCTTGCAAAAGAAAACCCTGAATTAATAACTGATAAGGATCATTATGCAAATAAAAGAGTTAGACTTTCAGGAGATTTACTTGCTACTTTGTTTAGAGTTAATTTAGGTATTTTAATAAGAGACATACAGTACTCTCTTCAAAAATCTTCTAAAAGAAAAAAATTCTTTTCGATAAAAATAATTGCAAAGTCGACTTTATTCTCCCATCGTGTAGAATCTTCAATTGCAACAGGTAGTTGGACAGGAGAGAGGAGTGGAATTACCCAGAATATGCAAAAAACAAATTATCTTGATACAATTTCTCAACTTCAGAGAGTATCGAGTATGCTTCCAAGTGATCAAGAAAATTTCCTTGCTAGAACACTTCATCCAACTCATTATGGAAGATTTTGCCCTATAGAAACTCCTGAAGGAACAGAGATTGGTTTAAGAAAAAATCTTGCAATACTTGCAAAAGTTTCTACAAGAGTGAACCTTGACGAAGACAAATTTTTGAAAGACTTAACATCAAAAGGGTTAAATAAAGAAAGTGTAGGAAAAACAGATGTATTCTTTAACGGAAGATTTGTTGGAAGTGTGGAAAATGCAGAAGAATTTGTAAAAAATATAAAAGATGAAAGAAGAAATAATTTATTTCCAGTACAAATGAATATTCGAGATGATCCAAACTTTCAAACAGTTTCTATTTCAACAGAATCTGGAAGAGTTTTAAGACCATTGATAATAGTAGAAAAAGGTGTTCCTAAACTAACAAAAGAACATTTTGTGAAGTTAGAACAAAATGAAATCTTCTGGAAAGACCTGATAACTCAAGGGGCAATAGAATACCTTGATGCTGCTGAAGAAGAGAATTCTTTAGTTGCTTTATATGAAGAAGAGATAACTCCTGAGACTACTCATCTTGAGATAGACGCAACTAGTTTATTTGGAGTTGTCACTAGTTTAGTACCTTACGGGAATCACGATCAAAGCTCAAGGTTAAATAGAGGAAGTAAAACTCAAAAACAAGCATTAGGATTATATGCGGCAAATTATCTTTGTAGATTAGATACAGATGTGAGTATTCTTCAGTATCCTCAAAAACCAATTGTAAGAAGTTTTGTTTATGACACATTAAATACCTATCCTGCAGGGCAAAATTTAGTAGTGGCAATAATGCCTTATGAAGGGTATAATATGGAAGATGCTTTAGTATTTAATAAAGGAAGTTTAGACAGAGGAGTGGGAAGAAGTTTTTATTTTAGACCATATTCTGCAGTTGAGATGAATTATGCAGGAGGATTAAAAGATGAAATTGCAATTCCAGACAAAGACACTTCTGGTTATAAGATTGAATCAAGTTACAATCTTTTAGAAAATGACGGAATTATTTATCCAGAAGCAGAAGCAGATGAAGGAAATGTTTTAATTGGAAAAACCTCACCTCCAAAATTCTTATCAGAAGCAAGAGAAATTTCAATCAGAACAAAAAAAGAATCAAGCATAGCAATGAGACAGGAAGAAAAAGGAATTATTGATTCTGTTTTTGTTACAGAAGACAGCGAAGGAAACAAAATTGTACAGGTAAAAACAAGAGACCAAAGAATCCCTGAATTAGGAGATAAATTTGCAACATCTCACGGTCAGAAAGGAGTTATTGGAATGATTGTTCCTGAAGATGATGTCCCATTTACTTCAAAAGGGATAAGACCAGATATAATGTTCAATCCTCACGGATTACCTAGCAGAATGACTGTTGGATATTTGTTAGAATTACTAGCAGGAAAAGTAGGATGTTTAAAAGGAGAAATTATTGACGGAACTTCTTTTTCTGGAGAGAGTAAAAAAGAATTAGAACAGCAATTACAAAACTTAGGGTTTAGGTATGATGGAAAAGAAACAATGTATAATGGAATTACTGGAAAAAGAATGGAATCTAAAATTTTTGTTGGGAATTTATATTACTTAAAGCTAAAATATATGGTGAGTAACAAATTACATGGAAGAGCTTCTGGAAAAATAGCATTATTAACTCGACAACCAATTGAAGGAAGAGCAAGAGGAGGAGCATTAAGATTAGGGGAAATGGAACAGCAAGCCTTAGTTGCTCACGGAGCCTCTTTATTATTAAAAGAAAGATATGATTCAGACAAAGTTGTCTTGCATATTTGCCAAGAATGCGGCGGAATCGGAATAGATGATACTATTCGTGGAAAAATCGTATGCCCTATATGTAATAGTGAGAATATAGAGCCAATAGAAATATCTTATGCATTTAAATTATTGTTAGAAGAACTTCAGGGATTACATATTCACACAACATTTGAATTAAAAAACAAATACGAATAAGATGAAACCAATAAGAAAAAAAATAAAAGAAATAAGATTTTCTCTACTTAGCCCTGAGAAGATTAAAAAACTTTCATCTGCAAAAGTAATTACTCCTGAACTTTATGATATTGACGGATATCCAGTAGACGGAGGGCTAATGGATTTAAGACTTGGTGCAATAGACCCTGGGGTAAGATGTAGAACATGTGGTGGAAGATTAAAAGAATGCTTAGGTCATTCAGGAAGTATTGATTTAGCAAGACCAATTGTTCATCTAAAATATGTTCCATTAATTGAATTAGGATTAAGATGTTTTTGTAAAAGTTGCGGAAAACTTCTTCTTGATGATAAAATTCTTAAAAAATATTCTGCAAGTGAAAGAGCTAAAAAAGCAAAAGATGGCAAAAAATGCCCTCATTGTAATGAAGCAAATGAAAAAATTAGATTAGATAAACCTACAAACTTTTATGCTCGTAAAAAAAGATTGTTCCCTACAGAGATTAGAGAACTTCTTGCAAATATCCCTGATGAAGAACTAGAAAAATTAGGGATTAATGTTCGATCTTGTAGGCCAGAATGGGCAATTTTGACTTCTTTATTAGTTCCTCCTGTAACAGTTAGACCAAGCATTATTTTAGAATCTGGTGAGAGAAGTGAAGATGATTTAACACATAAACTTTCAGATATTATTAGAGCAAATCAACGACTTTGGGAAAACTTAAATGCCGGAGCACCAGAAGTAATAATTGAAGATTTATGGGATTTGTTACAATTCCATATAACAACTTTTTTTGATAATACTGTGACAAGAATTCCACCTGCAAGGCATAGAAGCGGGCAACCATTGAAAACAATAACCGAAAGAATCAAGGGAAAAGAAGGAAGAATTAGAAAAAACCTAGCTGGGAAAAGAGTTAATTATTCTGCTAGAACTGTAATCTCTCCTGATCCTTCTCTAGATATTAATGGGGTAGGAATCCCTTATGAAATAGCTAAGATTGTTACTGTTGCTGAAACTGTAACTGATTTAAACATAAAAAAATTAAAAGACCTAATAAGAAAAGCAGAAGAATATCCTGGAGCAAATTATATCATTAGACCTGATAAAAAAAGGAAAAAAATTACTCCAGAACTTAAAGAAGAAATTATTGAAGAGCTCACACCAGGGTATCAAGTTGAAAGACATTTACAAGACGGAGATATAGTCTTATTTAATCGGCATCCGAGTCTTCATAGAGGAAGTTTAATGGCTCATTTTGTAAAAGTTATTCCTGGAAAAACATTCAGATTACACCCTGCTACAGCATTCCCCTATAATGCGGATTTTGACGGAGATGAGATGAATATTCACTCCCCACAAACAGAAGAGGCAAGAGCAGAAGCAAAAATCCTTCTTGATGTTAAAAAAAATTTAATCTCTCCAAAAAATAATACAAACCTTATAGGATGTGTAGGAGATGCGATAACAGGGAATTATTTACTTGGATTAAACGAATTTTCAAAAGACTACGCAAATCAACTTTTACACAAAGCAGGAATTTCTCAAATCATTTCTACAAAAACCGTATCTGGAATAGAATTATTTTCAAAGATCCTACCAAACATTAATTTTTCCAATGAATCTATACAAATTAAAAATGGGAAAATTTCCAAAGGAATTATTGATAAAACCATTTTAGGAGGAGAAGATGGAAAATTAATAAAAGAGTTAGATAAATTTTTAAGTAGAGAGGAGACGGTGGAAATCATAAAAAAAGGATTTAATCTTGGGATAAGTTATCTTACTGATAGGGGAATCACTATCTCTGTAGATGATTTGGATTTAGATGAAAAAGTGGTTAATGCTGGAAAAGAAATAATAAAAAAAGCTGAGAAAAAAACTGAGGAGATTATTCAGTCATATAATGATGACTCTCTTGAAATAATTCCTGGAAAAACAAAAGAAGAATCAAGAGAAATTAGAATTTTACAAGCATTAAATGAAGTTAGAACAAAAATTGGAGAGATTGTTAAAAAAGAATTTCCCGAGGAAAACCCAGTAAGTCACATGATTAAATCAGGAGGCGGAGGTAATATTTTAAATATTACGCAAATGGCTTGCTGTGTTGGTCAACAATCATTATGGGGGAAAAGAATTGATTTAGGATATACAAATAGAACCTTATCATTTTTTAAAAAAGGGGATTTATCTCCTAAAGCAAGAGGATTTATCTCAAGTCCGTTCATAAAAGGATTAAGACCTGATGAATTCTTTTTCGGAGCACTTCTTGGAAGAGATTCGCTGATGGATACTGCCTTAAGAACCCCAAAATCAGGTTATTTATATAGAAGATTGGCAAATGCATTTCAAGATTTAAGAGTAGAATACGATGAAACAATAAGAGATAGCAATAATAACATCGTTCAGTTCAAATATGGAGATGATGGATTAGATGTTTCTAAACTTCATATAAATGAGAAATTAGATCCAGGAGAAGCCATTGGGATAATAACTGCACAATCTTTTGGGGAGGCTTCAACACAAATGGTTCTTAGAACATTCCATCTAGCAGGAGTTGCAGAGATGCAGATTACAATGGGTCTTCCAAGATTAATTGAAATATTTGATGCAAGAAAAAAACCTTCTTCCCCAAAAATGGAAATTTATCTTAATAAAGAATACAATAATGAAAAAGATGCTAAAATATTTGCAGAAAAGATTAAGGAAGTTACATTAAAAGAAATTTCATCAGAAATTAATTTAGACTTTAGCGATAAAAAAATTGAGATAAAAATAGATAAAAAAAGTTTAAGACAAACTCATGCTTCAATGAAAAAAATTATCGAGAGATTGAATGATCTAGGATTTAAGGCTGTAGAAAAAACAGATTCAATAATTTTAAATGCATCTGATTTGAATTTTAAGGAGATATACCAATTAAAAGAAAAATTAAAAGAAACAATAATTTCTGGAGTAAAAAAAGTAAAACAAGTTTTAATTGTTAAAAGAGATAAAGATTATGTGATTATAACTCTTGGAACAAATTTAAAGAAAATGGTGGAATTAAAAGAAGTTAATAAAAACAAAATTATTTCAAATGATATCCACGAAGTCGCGGGAATTTTTGGGATAGAGGCTGCTAGACAGTTAATAATTAATGAAATTTATAATGTAATTAACACCCAAGGATTAGATATTGACATGAGACATTTAAAATTAGTTGCAGATTCTATGACTAGAACTGGATTAATTAAAGGAGTTACTCGTATGGGGATTATTGCTCAGAAATCCTCTATCCTTGCGAGGGCAACTTTTGAAACTCCAGACAAACAATTTGTAAATGCTTCAATTAAAGGTCATAAAGATAAATTATCAAGTGTTATAGAAAACATCATACTTAATCAACCAGTTCCTGTAGGTACTGGCTTACCTGGACTTCTTGTAGAAGTTATAGGGCCTTTAGTAAAAAAGGATTCTGAAAAAAAGAGTGCAAAAAAAGAAACTGTGGAAAAAGTAAATAAATAATTTTTTCTAATTAATATTCCATTATCCATAACTTTATAAAACAAATTCCTTTACAAAATTATATAAAAATGGTGAGCACAATTAATATGCAGGACATGAGATACCTGAATTTATTCAATCAAATTACTCATGTGCCGACAAGATTTTGTTTTAAGTACAATGATTTTATTATTTACTGCGTTTCTAAACCTCTTGTATCAAAAGCAATTGGAGAGCAAGGAAAAAACATTAAAAGAATCAGGGAAATTCTTAGAGCAAAAGTAAAGGTAATTCCAAAACCTTCTGGAATCGGAGACGCCAGACATTTTATTGCAAATATTATTAGTCCTGTTTCATTTAAAGATTTAGAAATTAAAGAGAATGAATTGATTATTACTGCAGGATCAAGAAACAAGGCAGCCTTACTAGGAAGGAATAAAAGAAGATATCTCGAAATGCATAAGATTGTCAAAGATTTTTTTGGAAAAGAGTTAAAGATTGTTTAATTTATTGTTTAACTTCTTTAACTAATTTTGAATTTTCTCCTCTTCTACTTCCTTCTCCCCGCCAAATCATTGGAGCACTGTAATGAGGGTTCTCAGCATTTCTCTCAGGAGGAGGATACATCCTATTAAGTTTTAATGATGACATAATATATTTAAGAGTCAACATAAAAGATAGAGACCCATTCTTTATAAAAATCAATACATCAAAAACCTTTATAAACTATTTCTCTAACTTAATACCATGGGATTAAAAAGTGCTGTAAAAAAGAAAAAAGATCGAAGAAAATTTAGATGGAAAGATAGAAAATATAAAGTTAGGACTCTCGGTCTTTATGCTAAATCAGATCCATTAGAAGGAGCAAATCAGGCAAAGGGGATTGTGTTGCAAAAAGTGCAGAAAGAAGCAAAACAACCAAACTCTGCTATGAGAAAGTGTTGCAAAGTTCAGCTTACTAAAAACAGCAAACAGGTTACAGCATTTATTCCTGGGAATCTTGCACAAAAATTTATTGATGAACATGATGAAGTTATGATAGAAAGAATTGGTGGAAAACAAGGACGAAGTAAAGGAGATATTCCTGGAGTTAGATTTAAAGTTATAAAAGTAAATGATCAGCCCTTGCCTAGGCTTGTTAGAGGGCAGATAGAAAAAGGTAGAAGATAAAATGTGTAGAAGAACAGAAAGAGCTACAATTTCTTGTGGAGACAGCTATGAGAGATTAACAGTTTTGCTATGCAACACCCCTGGAATAAATTGGAGTTCAAGAGGAGATTACATCTTTTATCGTTTCGAAGGAGGAGGTGTTATCGGAGCCCACGAAAAGAAAAAAATTCTTTGTTTAACTTCTAACATAGATCCAGAAATTAAAAGTATATTGAATAGATTAGTAGAATGAAAATGGCAGAACAAAAAACGATTTCTTCATTTAAAATATTTGACTTATATGATATAAGTAACGTGGTTGTAGAAGATATTGGACTAAAAGCAGTGATAAACCTAGAACCAAAATTAATCTTAAAAAGTCATGGCAGGAATGTTCAGAAGTTTGGGAAGACAAAAGTGAATATAGTTGAAAGATTAATGAACAGGCTTAGTGTTGCCGGACATAGAGGAAAAAAGCACAGAATTATTCTTGGAAGATCTACTGGAAAATATTCAAAAAACATGAAAATTGTCTTAGAAGCTTTTAAACTCATTGAAAAAAGAACTGGAAAAAATCCAGTTGCAGTGTTTGTTAAAGCAATTGAAAATTCTGCACCTCGAGATGAAATAACTGTAATTGAGTATGGTGGAGCAAGATATCCTCAAGCAGTAGACGTCTCTCCCTTAAGAAGAGTTAATCTTGCTTTAAGAAATATTATTCATGGCGCATCTGATAAAGCCTTTAATAAAAAAAAGACAATCACCCAGGGATTAGCAGAAGAAATAATTCTTGCTTCTGAACAAAACGGAGAAAGTTTTGCAATGAAAAAGAAAAACGAGGCAGAGAAGCAAGCTGATTCTGCGAGATAAGAACAAAAATGGCTAAAGAAGAGATTCAAAAATTAATGAAAAATCAGAAACAAATTAGAAACATAGCAATTGCCGCGCACATTGATCACGGAAAAACAACTTTTTCTGATAATCTTTTAGCTGGTGCAGGGATGTTATCTGAAAAAACAGCAGGGAAACAAAGAGTTCTGGATTTTCATGAAGATGAAGCTACAAGAGGGATTACAATTGATTCTGCTTCAGTTAGTATGATTCACAAAGTTAAAGGAGAAAATTATCTAATTAATTTAATTGACACTCCAGGACATGTTGATTTTGGAGGAGATGTTACCAGGGCCATGAGAGCAGTTGATGGATGCATCATTCTATGTTGTGCAGTTGAAGGAGTCATGCCTCAGACAGAAACTGTTGTAAGACAAGCATTAAAAGAATTAGTAAAGCCAGTTTTATTTATCAATAAAGTAGATAGACTGATTAAAGAGGTAAAATTAACTCCTCAAGAAATGGAAAAAAAATTTATTTCAATTATAGATCATGTGAATGAATTAATAGAAAATATTGCTCCAGAAGGGTATAAAGAAAAGTGGAAAGTAGGTGTTGGTGAAGGAAGTGTTGCATTTGGTTCTGCATTTCATAACTGGGCGTTAAGTTTTCAGTATATGAAAGAAAAAGGCTTAACATTCAAAGATGTAATTGATGCTTATGAAGCAGATAATTATAAGGAACTTGCAAAAAAAGCCCCATTACATGAAGTGGTCTTAGCAATGAGTGTAAAGCATCATCCGAATCCAGTAGAAGCTCAAAAATATAGAATCCAAAAAATATGGAAAGGAGACCTTGATTCAAAATTAGGAAAATCTTTAGTTAATTGCGATCCAAAAGGAGAACCTGTTTTTGTTCCAATAAAGATAGTTGTTGACAAGCACGCAGGAGAAGTTGCTGCAGGAAGATTGTTTTCTGGAACAATTAAACAAGGAGATGAAGTATATATGAATCTTGCTAAAAGAAAAGTTAGAGTTCAACAAGTTTCTGTCTATAAGGGAGCTCAGAGAGTTATTGTGGATGAAGTTAGTGCAGGAAATATTATTGGAGTCGTTGGACTAAAAGATGTTATCTCGGGTGAGACTGTAAGTAAAGAAGAAATAGAACCTTTTGAAGCAATAAAACATTTATTTGAACCAGTTGTTACTAAATCTATTGAAGCGAAAAAAGCAGCAGACCTTCCAAAGCTAGTTGAAGTTTTAAAACAAGTTGCGAAAGAAGATCCTTCAATTAGAATAGAAATAAATGAACAAACAGGGGAAAGTTTGATGTCTGGAATGGGGGAGCTTCATTTAGAAATTATAGAAAATAGAATAAAATCTGAAAAAGGATTAGATGTTAAAACATCTCCTCCAATCATTGTTTATCGAGAGACTGTTGAAAAAGAATCTCCAGCAATAGAAGGCCGAAGTCCAAACAAACATAATAGTTTTTTTATAAAAGTAGAACCATTAGAGAGCGAGGTTTATGACGCAATTAAAAGTGGTGAATTAAGAGAGGGAAGAATAAAAAAGAAAAGCACTGAAGTTGCAAGTGTGCTTTCTGGTTTAGGATGGGGTGGTGACGAGATTCGAAATATGAGAGATGTTTACAAAGGAAATATTTTCTTAGACGAGACAAGAGGGGAAGTACATATTGGCGAAGTTATTGAAATGGTTTTAGATGCTTTTGAAATGGTGATGGATCAGGGGCCACTTGCACGTGAACCTTGTATGAAAATGAAAATTTCTTTAGCAGATATTAGATTGCACGAAGATGCTATACACAGAGGTCCTGCACAGGTTTATCCTGCGGTTAGAGAAGCAATTAAAGGTTCAATGGAAAAAGCAGGTCCGTCGTTATTAGAACCATTACAAATTCATGTTATTGAAGTTCCAGATAAATTTATGGGAACAATTACAAAATTGGTTGGAGGAAAAAGAGGCCAAACATTAGAGATGGAACAAGAAGGAAGTATTATGAAAATAAAAGCAAGGATGCCTGTTGCAGAAATGCTTGGCTGGAGTAATGATTTACGTTCAGCAACAGAAGGAAGAGGAAGCTCATCTTTATCCGAACAAGAATTTGAAAAAGTTCCTTCAAATATGCAAAAAGATATTATCAAAAGAATCCGTGATAGAAAAGGTCTTGCAGAGAATCAGTAAAATTTTATTCTAAATTTGTTTCAAAATATTTTTCTTTTAACAACTTAACTAAAGGTCTCAACTCATCTATTGCTTCAGCGACCAGATTATAAGGTTCATGAAAATGCGCATAAGGCCCTTGAGGAAAGATTGAAACAACTAATTTATTATCATAAAATAAATGTAAATCTTCTATAGTTTCTCTTAAAGTAGCTCTGGAATCGTCTAAGAAAAAAGGTTCTAAACTTTTTTTGATAAGTTCTTTCATAAAAGAACGTTAAAAAAGAGGATTAAAAATTTAATGGTTTAAATTCTCTAACCAAAATGTTTATAAATATAAATTTTCTAAACTAGTTTATGGCAAAACTAGAATCAAAAGATTCTGTATAGCCCATTTAAATAAAAAACATAAAAAATGGCTAAAGAAAAACCAAACATGAATGTTGTTTTTGTCGGTCATGTCGACGCTGGAAAATCAACAATAGTTGGACAACTTTTATTCCAAAGTGGCGGTGTTTCTGAACAAGAAATGAAAAAACTTAGAGCTGAAGCAGAAAAACACGGCAAAGCAGGATTTGAGTTTGCTTATGTGATGGATAAAATCAGAGAAGAAAGAGAGAGAGGAGTTACTATTGACTTATCTTACAAGAAAATTATGACCCAAAAATGGCAGATTACAATTATTGATGCTCCTGGACACAGAGATTTTGTTAAAAATATGATTACTGGTGCTTCGCAAGCAGATTCTGCTTTCTTAGTAATTGCTGCACCTGCAGGAGTTCAGCCCCAGACAACAGAACACTTATGGTTATTACGAACAATGGGAGTTAAGAATCTATGCATTGCAATAAATAAAATGGATGCTGTAGAGTATAAAGAAGAAACTTATAAAAAAGTTAAAGAAGATGTTGGAAAACTATTACAAGGAGTTGGAATAAACCCTGAAAAGACAACATTTATTGCGTGTTCTGGATTAAAAGGAGAAAATATTGCGAAAAAATCTGATAAAATGGCCTGGTATAAAGGTCCTACAATTATTGAACAATTTGACTTATTCCCTCAACCAGAGTTACCAACAAATCTTCCAATGAGAATGCCTTGCCAAGATGTTTATGATATCACAGGTATTGGAACTGTTCCAGTTGGAAAAATAGAAACCGGGATTATGAAAGTAGGACAAAAAGTAAAAGTTTTACCAGGAAGAACAGGAAAAGGAATTGAAGGAGAAGTAAGATCAATTGAAATGCACCACGAACAAATGCCAGAAGCAGTTGCTGGAGATAATGTCGGAATAAATATTAGAGGAGTTGGTAAAAAAGATATTGCAAGAGGAGATGTTATATGTGATGCTGCAAAACCAGTTCCAGTTGTAGAAGAATTTATTGCTACAATAACTGTAATTAATCATCCAAGTGTACTTGCTAAAGGATATACTCCTGTATTTCACATACATACTGCTCAAGTTCCTTGTCAATTTATTGAACTAATAGAACAGATTAATCCTGCAACAGGAGAAATAATTAAAAAAAATCCAGATTTCTTAAAGAACGGAGATTCAGCAAGAGTTAGAATAAAACCTCAGGGAAATTTATGTTTAGAAACACAAAAAGAAAATGCTTTTATGAGCAGATTTGCTGTAAGGGATGCTGGTTCAACAGTTGCTGCAGGAATTTGCACTGAAATAACTAAGAGTAAATAGTTCTAAAATGGGAAATGAAGAAAAATATTCAGGAGAAAACCATCCAGTTTATAATCCTGCTATTCCCTATACTACTGATCAAGAACCAGTAAGATTTGTTCATGGAAGAATGCTTCCAAAGACAAGAGTGATAATAGAAGAAGGTGAGGAAACATCTTTAAAAAAAGTATATTCTTCCTAAAAAGTAGTCATTTTGAATTTGAAAAATTCAATAAGAATTACTAATCAAATTACCACAAGAATTCTTAAATACTCATGAGTATTTTTTTATCTATGCTAAAAAAAGCTATGTCTAAAATTGAGATAGAAGAAACATTAAATGGAAAAGGAGATTTTGTTCAGATAGATTATTTAACTAGATTTTTAAAAGAGAATCCTCCAATAGATATCAAAAGGTTTGTCTATTACAAGTTAGCAGTAATTTATGAAAAAAAATGTTTATTTAGTGAAGCTGCAAAAATGTATGAAAACATGGCAATTATTTCTATTGCGTTCTCAGAAAAAATAAAAAATTATGTAAAAGAAACAGAGTTATTTATCAAAGCAGGTCTTTTTGATAGAGCAGATGAGGCAATGAAAAAAGCTATGAGTGATGCAAATGCTAACCAGAGGGCAGAAATTTATTTTTCAATTAAAACTTTTTATAAAAATCAGGCAGAAATTTATGAAAGAGAGTTGAGGAAGAATAATGCCGCTAAAATTTATGAGAAACTTCTTGAGATGAATCTTCAGGAATCAGAAAGACAAGAGATTAAAAAGAATCTTTTATTTCTTTATGAAAAACTTGGCAAATTTAGAGAGTCTGACAAATTAAAAAGATTGGGATAAGAAAACAGCAACATTTAAAAATATATTTTCTCATAAAGTATTAATTAGAAGAATATCATTAGATTATTAATCATCACAATCACTAGATTCACATTCAATTATTTTATTGTGAAAAGGAATGAAAAGAGTAATGAGATATTTTTCTAGCTGAAATATAGTTTCAGAAATCAATTAAAATAAGAAAAAAATAAAAAATGGCAAAAATAAGTCCAGTATCAATAAAATACATGATACATGCGGATTTTGTAGCAGAAGGAGCATTAGAAAAACCAGATGTAATCGGAGCTATCTTTGGTCAGACAGAAGGATTATTAGGAAATGACTTAGAGATGAGAGAGCTGCAGAAAGAAGGAAAAATTGGAAGGATTGAAGTGGATTTAGAAAGAAAAAATAAAAAAACCACAGGAATTATTCGAATTCCAACTGCACTAGACCAGTCAGAAACTACTTTAATTGCTGCGGCAATAGAAACAATAGAAAGAATCGGTCCGTGTGATTCTCAGATAGAAGTTGAAAAAATTGAAGATGTTAGAGGGAATAAAAGAGATTACATCATTGAGAGAGCAAAGAAATTAATGCAAAACATTAAAGGATCTACAGATTCTAGGGAAATTTCAAATGAAATTAAAGATGCTTCTAGAATGGCAAATGTTCAGGAACATGGAGCAAACAAACTTCCTTGTGGAGACCTTTCTGGGAGGGAAATAATTGTAGTTGAAGGAAGAGCAGATGTGCTTAATCTTATGAGAAACGGAGTTAACAATGTTATTGCAATGAACGGAACAAAACTTCCAGGAGAAATCAAAGAGCTGGGTAAAGAAAAAGAAATTACTTTATTTGTAGACGGAGATAGGGGTGGAAGACTTATTGCTCAGAACGTGGTTGATAATGCAGAAGTAAAGAATATTGCAATCGCGCCTGATGGAAAAGAAGTAGAAGAATTAACTGGAAAAGAAATTTGGAGTAATTTAAGGAAAAAAGTTCCAGCAAATGAATTTTTTTCTAATAAAAGACCGGTTAAACAAACTAAAGAAAGTGAAGAAGAAAAATTTGAATTAAGTGAAGAAGAAAAATCTAAACTTCAGGAGATTTCTTTAAAAAACAAAGGAACAGGAAAGGCAATAATTCTTGACAGTTCTCTAGAAGAAATAAAAAAAGTTTCTTCAAAAAGATTGGGAAGTAGTTTTAGAAACCTTGAAACAAATCCTTCAATAGTTGTGGTTGATGGAACTGTAACAGGTCCAATGATTCAGGCTGCAGAAGACGCAAAATGTCGAGCAATTGTAGCAAAAAACTTTGCAACAAGTGACGCTAAAATAAAATTATTAAGTTTATAAGAAGTAAGACCTTTTGGTCTTATTTTTTCTTTGTTTTTTTGAACTGGTTTTAGTGCAATGTTCGACGAAGGCTCAGTTGATTATTTTGGCCAAAAGAAATATATACAAAGGGATATAATTGATTAATATGTACCTTAAGAAGATTAAATTATTTCATAAAAGACACATAGATAGATGCAGAAGTTTTTATTCCAGTAGTATTGCAGGATTGTTTACGGGAATTATTATTGGAATACTTTTCAGTTTAATCACTGATACCTCTTTCAATAGGTGGATAAATCTACTTCATTGGGGAGAATTATTCGCTGCAATTGTGTACTTTGGATTTATCTTTATATTGATAATTATTCTATACTTTTTTGGAAAAATTTGTGTATATTTTTTTATTGCTAAACCGATTAAAGATTCCTCAAAAAAGAAGAAGTGTTTAGTTGATTTCAGAATAAATTATTTTGCTGGAATCTATTCTGCTTCTTGGACAGCCTCATTAGTTTTACTATATACAAAATTAATGACCGCTATTTATGTATCAATCATATTCATTTTATTGTATCTACCTATAGAATATTTCACCGTGCGAAATAAAAAAAGCTAAAATAATCAATTGAATATAACGTACTACATCAACCCTTCAAAAACTTCCAAAACCTCTTTAAATTCTGCTTGTTTGTTTTGACTACTATGTCAATTAAAATTGGGCCTGCAGGCATGGGGCCTGTTAAGGATGCAGAAGAAACTTTTGAAGAATTTCGCAGATTAGGAATAAAAGCAAGTGAAATTCCGTTTACATATGGGATATTTATCACAAAAAAAGAAATTGCCAGAAAAGTAGGAAAAGCTGCTGAAAAATTTGGAATTCAGTTAAGTATTCATGCTCCATACTGGATTAACCTAAATTCAGCTGAAAAAGAGAAAATTGCTGGAAGCAAACAACGGATTTTAAAATGCTGTGAAATTGGGACTTATTTAGGTGCTAAAAGAGTTGTTTTTCATCCAGGATATTATGGAAAGAAGAGTAAAGAAGAAACCTATGAAAATATAAAAAAAGAAATTCTTGAGTTGCAAAAAGAGATTAAAAAGAAAAAATATACTCCAAAACTTGCTCCTGAAACTACTGGAAAAATAAATGTTTTCGGAGGAATCTCTGAAATAAAAAAACTAGTTGAAGAAACAGGTTGTAGTTTTTGCATTGATTTTGCACACATACTTGCAAGATATAAAACTTATAATTTTAAAAGAATAAAAAAAGAATTTAAAGAATTCAAAAAATGGCATGTTCATTTTTCTGGGATTGATTATGGAGAAAAAGGAGAGAAAAAACACTTACAAGTATCAGAAAAAGAATTCAGAAGATTGCTCTTAAATCTTCCAAAAAACAAAGAGATAACTATTATAAATGAGAGCCCCTCTCCATTAAACGCCTCACTTACTGGGTTAAAGGCGCTAAACAAGCTCCGACGATAAGAAGGAAAATTTTTAATTTTCACTTCCTGTCACTTACATTTAGTACTTTGTAATTAAGATGGTTTGTTGTCACCATAAAGTTTATAAACGTTTTCTGTGTGAATATCTCCATGAAAACATTGTTTTCAAAACCAATTAAAATGAGAAAAATAGAAATGAGACCAAAAAACCTTTTGGTTTTTTTCTTAGCTATCGCAAGTGTTTTGTTCTTAGTAGCTACAATAAGTGCAGCTACAACAGAATTAGCATTAGTTGAATCTGTAAGAGTTAATGGAGTATATGATTACGGAAATGAAGATATCAGTGTAATTGCTGGTGAAACAATTTCTGTAAGAGTTGTTTTTGAATCTCTTGAAGACGCATCTAATGTTAGAATGAAGGCAGAATTAGAAGGAACAAAGCAAGATATTGAAGATGTAACTGCTTATTTTGATGTTGAAGAAGGAATCAGATATGTCAAAACATTAGCTATTACAGTTCCATATGAGCTTAAAGACGAGGTTAGTGATGACCTAGCTCTGGAAATAAAGATATGGAATGGGGATTTTAAAACAGAATACCCAGAAATAACTTTAAGAGTTCAGAGACCAGCTTATCAAACTGACATCATGTCAATGAGCACAAGCCAATCAGTTGAAGCAGGAGAAACTCTTCCAATTGACGTGGTTGTAAAAAACATTGGATATAACTATCTTGACGACCTTTATGTAACTGCAAAAATCTCTGCACTAGGTATTGAAAGAACATCTTACTTCGGAGACTTAGTTGCATTAGAATGCACTGATGAAGACGGAGAATATTCTTGCGATGAAGATGACGAAGATACTGTAAGTGGAAGATTCTATCTAGAAATCCCTTATGATGTTAAATCTGGAATCTATACTATAGAAGTAATAGTTCAAAATGAAGATTTAACTGAAAGTGAAACTAGACAGTTAGTTATAACTAATGACTTCCCTAGCAATGTAATTGTGACTAGTTCAACAAAAAAAGTTGCTGTTGGAGAAGAAGCTGAATACGAGTTGTTATTGATAAACCCAACTAACAAGTTAAAAGTTTATAGAGTTGTAACTGAATCTTCAGGAAGTCTTTCTTCAAGTACAGACGCAGCTGTTATTGCTGTTCCTGCTGGATCAAGCAAGGTAATTAAGGTAATTGCAAGCTCAAATTCAAGAGGAGAATATGACTTTAATGTTAATATCTTTTCTGGAGAAGAACTTGTAAGTACTGTTACTCTTACTGCAGATGTAGAAGGAACATCTCTGACTAGTTCAGTTGTTGTACTAACAATTATACTTGCAATAATCTTTATTGTATTGTTAATTGTACTGATCGTCTTATTAGGAAAAAAGCCTGAAAAAGAACGAGAAGAAGAATTCGGAGAAAGTTATTATTAATTTTTCTTTTAATTTTTTATTTATTATTTATTAACTTTCTTCTCTTTTTCTTATAAAATTAAAATGAATACTAAAAGAAAAAAATGAAATATCACGAAAATTGGACAAGAACAGTAGCAAAATCAACATGGTCTTGTTGGACAGGATTCATTTTAGGAAGAGCTATTGCTGAAGGATTTGAAGAAAATTATGCTAAAATGGCAACGGATTTCTTATACACTATCCCAAACGGGATTCTAATTGGGTTGATAATAAAAGACTTATTGGAAAAAGGAGCAGATGTTAGGATGCAGTTGAAACTTATTTCAATGGGGCTCATCGATCGTTATGACTTAACAAAAGAAAAAATGAGAAAATTGCATTTTCCTAAAAAATCATTTAAAGATTTGGAAACGGCTTTAGAAGAAGGTTTTTCTTTGAGAA
>Ga0180009_10002080_pt1 | contig 23684 bp, 16 predicted proteins | sample OS_PC_MetaG_FD_123537 | JGI IMG/M metagenome (GOLD analysis project Ga0180009, IMG submission 123537) | Groundwater microbial communities from the Aspo Hard Rock Laboratory (HRL) deep subsurface site, Sweden - OS_PC_MetaG | ecosystem: Environmental > Aquatic > Deep subsurface > Groundwater...
CCACGGTGGAGGTGAAGCGCTACGAGCTCGAGCTACCGCTGGAGTCGCTGCGAGAGGGACAGCCCATCCCGTTCCACCTCGCGGTTCCCTGCGGTCTGCATCCTACCCATCGCTCGAAGCTGTGGGAGCTGTGCTGGGCACTGGAGGTCCGGGCCGACATGGCCTGGCGCCCCGACCTGAAGTTCCTGGTGCCGGTGAAGGTCCTGCCAGAACGAGCGACCAACTCCGCGGCGGGTCCCCAGATCCGCGTGCCGCCCTCCATCGGCTCGCCTCGCATCGAGGCCATCTGGCGCGAGGTGGCAGGCTCCACCGGGCTCACATTCTCCGAGGAGGGGTTGCGGGGCGTGTTTCCCGGGGAGACCCGGGTAGAGGTGCGCCGTGAGCGGCTGGGCCGTCGGGGCAACTTCCTGGTCGGGGAGCTGCGCTACCCCACGCTTGGTATCGGTTTGCGCGTGCGATCGTTGCGCGGGCTGGAGCGCCACTGGGGAGCCCCATCGCTCTCCTTCGGAGATCCGGCGTGGGACCGAAAGAACCAGATCGAGGGGCGAGATGTGGCGCAGGTGTTGGCCTTCGGCCGGCAGGTGGTGGGCGCGTTGTGGGCCTTCACCGGAGTTGACCTGGATGACGATCGCGCCAGGGTGGAGCGAAAAGGGACCGGGCACGACCGCCGGGTGCTCGAGCAGTTCGTGACCAACGTCCAGCAGCTGGCCGAGGCAGTACTGCGGGGGAGGGAGACGGTTCCCGCGCCGGCGGAGATGGAGCGCGCGCTGCCGGAGTGGGAGGCCCTGGCCCAGCGGATGCACGGAACGCTGATCCGCGCCAACATGTCCGTGGAAGGGACGTTCCACGGGCTGTCGGCCCACGTGGCCACCGACTGGTCCGCCAACGGTGCTCCCCGCTACACGCGTGTCGAGCTGCAGCCCGCGCGGCCACTGGCCAAGAAGTACACTCTCTCCCTCACGCCAGGCGAGCAACAGCAGCCGGAGGACTGCCCCGAGGAGGCCCGGGAGCTGCTGAGGCTGATCATCGACGGGGCGGAGGCCTTCAACCTGGGTCCGGAGCGGTTGATCCTGATGTTGCCAGCTCCGCTGATCGAGCCGGTCCCCTTCGTCACGGATCGGCTGGAGTGGATGGTCCAGCTCAGCCTGGCCCTGGGCCACAGTGGTGGCCCCTACCGCTGAGCCAGCGTAGAATCCTGCTCGATGGAGCTGATCGCTGCCGCGGATGAGCTGAACCGGAGGCTGGCCGGGCTTTGCTTCGCCGATCCGGTGACGCATGTCTACAACCCGCTGCTCTACGGACGCCGCAACTACGTGGCCTACGTCGAGGCGTACGGTCGGGGGAGCAAGCAGGCGGTCTTCCTCGGCATGAACCCTGGTCCGTGGGGCATGGCCCAGACCGGCGTCCCATTCGGCGACCCGACCGTGGTCCGGCAGTGGCTGCATATCGCCCACCCCGTGGATCGACCGAAGGTGGAGCACCCCAAGCGACCGGTGCTGGGCCTTGACTGCCACCGCAGCGAGGTCAGCGGCACCCGCCTGTGGGGAGCCGTGCGTCGGCGCTTCGACACCCCCAAGCGGTTCTTCGACCGCTTCTTCATCGCCAACTACTGCCCGCTCTGTTTCATGGAGGACTCGGGACGCAACCGCACCCCGGACCGGCTCCCGCCCGAGGAGCGAGCGCCGCTGTTCGAGGCCTGCGACGAGCACCTCAGACGTGTGGTCCAGGCGCTCGCCCCCCGCCACGTGATCGGCATCGGCGCCTTCGCCGCCAGCCGGGCCCGGATCGCTCTGGAGGGGATGGAGCTCAAGATCGCGCAGGTGCTGCACCCGAGCCCCGCCAGCCCCGCGGCCAACCAGGGCTGGGAGGACAAGGTCCAGGCCACGCTGGTCGAGCTCGGGCTGTGCGCTGCCAGCCCTTCGGTGCCCGAGACGGGAGCAGAGAGCTGAGCAGGCCTACTTGGCCTGCTCGCTGCGCTTGAAGGTGAAGGGGTAGGACACGGTGACCTTGCCGTCGCCCTGCGGCATCGGGAAGCGCGCCTTGGTCAGCTGGTGCAGCAGACAGGTCTCCAGCCGCAGGTCGCCGAGGGACGAGCTCTTGACCTCTCCGTCGTCGATCTGGCCCTGACCGTCCTTGGCGACGATGGTGAACTGGAGCACCGCCTTGCCCTGCAGCGACTGGTTCTCCTGCAGCCGCTGCTCGTAGCACTCCTGGACCATCGGGGTCACCGCATGTATTGCGGCCTTGATCTGCTCCTTGTCCAGCGTGGCCTTCTGCTCGTCCCGTGCATTGTCGCGCTCCGCCTGCTGGGCCGCCGCCTCGCGCAGGCGTTCCTCCTCCCGGCCGGTGCTGCGGATCTGATCCAGCAGCTGGCGCTGTCGATCTGTCGTCTGCGAGGGTGGGACGGGAGGCGCGGGCCGCGGCCTCCTGGCTGAACTCGGCGCAGCTCGGCGCTGTGGCCGGTCCGGTTCCTCGGGCTCCTCGGGCCTGACGGCTGCCTTGCGGGGGGAGGGGTTCGAGGGAGGGTCATCCGAGAGCAGCCACCAGGCGACCCCCGCGCTCACCACGAGCAGCGCCAACAGCCCAATGATCACGACGCGCTTCATGATGGTCATTATAGCCCAATCGCTGGCTCGTTGACCTCGCGTCGAGAGCTGGGCAGGATCAGGGCTTTTCCAGCGGAGGAGTCCCGTGACTAAGGCACTGAGCGACGCGCAGCTTGAGGCGCTTGGCGTGGAGCAACTGGAGGCGGAGGTCCGTCACCATAACCGGCTGTACTGGGACCTGAACCAGCCCGAGATCTCGGACTATGACTACGACCGGCTGGTGCGGCGGTTGCAGGCCGTGGCCCCCGATTCCGTGGTGCTGCAGCAGATGGGGCCCACCGACGCCGGGCGCACCGGTGCGGCGGTCACCCATTCGGCGCCGATGCTCTCGTTGGACAAGTGCTACGACGACGATGATCTGCACTCATGGGCGGCCAAGTTCGAGGGGGATGTGGTGGTCACCCCCAAGATGGACGGCATCGCCTGCAGCCTGCGATACCAGCGCGGCGTGCTGGTGCAGGCCGCCACCCGGGGCAGCGGCGCCCTGGGGGACGACATCACCGCCAATGCGCGCACGATCCAGGACATCCCCTCCCGGTTGCCGCACGACAGCGGCCCGGAGGTGAGAGGCGAGGTCTACATGCGGCTCAGCGTGTTTAAGACCTTCTCCGAGCAGTTCTCCAACCCGCGCAACCTCACGGCCGGCGCGATCAAGCACAAGGTGTCCGACCGGTGTCGCGAGTACAAGCTGTCCTTCGCGGCCTACGACCTCCTCGGCACCGACGCGGCCACCGAGGAGGACAAGTTCCAGCGGCTCGAGCAGATGGGGTTTCCGCGCATGGAGCGCAAGGTGGTGGACAGGCAGCAGCTGCGCCAGGCCTACGAGCACTTTGCGGCGGCCCGGGACAGCCTTGACTTCGAGATCGACGGCGTGGTGTTCAAGACCAATCTGCTCAGCGAGCAGGAGCGTCTGGGCGCCACCGCGCATCACCCCCGCTTCGGTATGGCCTACAAGTTCCAGGGCGACTCGTCGGCCACCACGCTACGGGACGTGGAGTGGAGCGTCTCTCGATCCGGGGTGATCACACCGGTTGCCCTGGTGGAGCCGGTGACGCTGAGCGGCGCAGAGGTCGGCCGCGTCTCGCTGCACAACGCGGGCTTTCTGCACAAGCTCGAGCTGTACGGCCGTCCGCCGGGCGCAAAGGTGATGGTCACGCGCCGCGGAGGTGTGATCCCGCACGTCGAGTTCGTGGTGGAGCAGGCCCCCAAGGGCGTCCCGGGCGATCCGATCACCTTTCCCGAGCGCTGCCCCTCTTGCGATGGGCCGGTGTTGCAGGACGGCGATTTCCTCTACTGCAAAGATCCGGAAAACTGCCGCGCCGCGCGTATCGGCGCGATCGCCCACTACTGCACGGTGCTCGACATCCAGGGCTTCGGCGACAAGCTGCTGGCCCAGGCCTACGACGCGGGCATCCTGCGCACTGTGCAGGATCTGTATCGGCTCGACGTCGACGAGCTGGTCGAGCTGGAGCGGGTGGGCAAGAAGTCGGCGGGCAACCTGGTCCAGCAGGTGGAGGACCACCGCGAGCTGGATCTGGCCACCTTCCTGCGGGCGCTCGGTATCGACGAGCTGGGCCGACATGTCGCGACGATCCTCCAGGAGCAGTACGAGACCATCGACCGGGTGCGCAAGGTGACGGCAGACGAGCTGGCGGCGATCCACACCATCGGCGACATCATCGCGCGCAAGGTGGTGAGCGGGCTCGAGGAGAGGGCAGAGCTGATCGACGCGCTGCTGCAGCACGTGACGCTGGCCAGGCCGGGCGCTGCGAAGACCGCCGCTGCTGCCACCGGCGAGGAGGGGACGCTGGCCGGCAAGAGCTTCGTCTTCACCGGCAAGCTGCTGGCGTTCGAGCGCAAGGAGGGGCAGAAACGTGTGCTGGCGCACGGAGGCGAGGCGCCCAGCGGCGTGACCAAGACCCTCGACTTCCTGGTGGTGGGCGATGGCGCCGAGGGCCGCGAGAGCAGCAAGCTGAAGAAGGCGAAGAAGTATGTCTCGGAGGGGGCGTCGATCAAGATCATCAGCGAGAGCGACTTCCTGCAGATGATCGGCGACAGGTAATCCGGTGGGGCAGGCGGGCGGGCGGAGCAGACAAGTAGCAGCTTGACGGCAGAGTGCGTGCTGAGCATGATGGCGGAAAAATGAGACGTACCTACCTCGGGGTGGCGCTGATCACCCTCGCCACCCTCCTGCTCGAGCTGCTGCTGACCCGTATCTTCTCGGTGACGTTGTCCTACCACTTCGCCTTCATGGTGATCTCGCTGGCGCTGTTCGGCCTCGGCGTCTCGGGCGTCGTGCTCTACCTGCGCCCCGAGCGCTACCCGGAGGCCGAGCTCGCCGCGCTGCTGTCGCGGCACAGCCGGCGGTTCGCGATAACCATCGTCCTGGCGCTGCTCTACGTCGTGAACCAGACCGTGGGCACGAACGCCGACGTGTTGCAGGTGGGTCGCTTCAGCTGGCAGAGCTTCTGGCAGCTCTCCTTCCTGTACTGCGTCGCGTCGGTCCCGTTCTACTACGGTGGGATGGTTGTCTCACTGGCGCTGTACAACCTACGGGAGCGGGTGGCCACGCTCTACTTCTTTGATCTCGTCGGGGCCAGTCTGGCCTGCGTCGTGCTGGACCCGCTGCTGCGGCTGCTCGGCGCCGAGAACGCCGTGCTGCTGGTGGCGATGCTGGCCGGTGGTGCGGCCCTGCTGTTCGGAGGGGAGCTGGAGCGCTGGAAGCTCCAGCGCCGTTCGATCTGGCTCGTCGCGGCCGTGTTCGTGCTGCTCGGCGCCAACCTCGTGCATCCGTTCGTCCGGGTGGGCGATGTGAAAGAGGTCAGGAACAGCCGGCTCGAGTTCATCAAGTGGAACGCCTTCTCCCGCATCGAGGTCCAGCGACCGCCCAAGAATCCGAAGCACCCTCCCGTGCTCACGATCGACGCGCTGGCCCGCACCGACATCTTCTCGCTCAAGAAGATCGACGAGTTCAAGGCAGACAAAGGCATCTCCGCCCTGGTCCATGTCGTCCGCCCTCGAGGCAAGATGCTGATCATCGGACCGGGGGGCGGCATCGATGTCCTCAGCGCGATCAAGAACGGCCACCGGGACATCACCCTGGCGGAGATCAACCCGATCATCCTCAACGACGTGATGCGGGAGCGCTACAGCGGCTACAACGGCAACCTCTACGGGCAGCCCTATATCAGGGCCAACCTGGCCGAGGGCCGCAACTTCGTCCGACGTAGCGGCGAGCGGTTCGACGTGATCCAGGCCACCCTGGTCGACACCTGGGCGGCGACGGCCACCGGGGCGTTCGCGTTGACCGAGAACCACCTCTACACGGTGGAGGCGTTCGAAGACTACCTGGCCCACCTCACACCGGGCGGCGTCGTGACCATGAGCCGCTGGACCGGCGTATGGAGCATGGAGTTCGTCCGACTCTGCTCGCTGGCCCGCGCCGCCCTGGAACGGATCGGGGTCAGGGACCCGGGCCGGCACGTGTTCGCCGCCAGCCGCCTGCCGCTGGCGACGCTGCTGGTCAAACGCTCCCCCTTCACCGGGCCGGAGCTGCGCAAGCTGCACGAAGCCGCCAAGGAGCGCGAGTTCGCCGTGCTCTACTCGCCGGTGGGTGGGTTCAATCGCAGCCCCGTCTCCATCGTGCTGTCGGACAGGGATCTGGCCGGGTTCTATCGCGACTTCCCCGTCGACCTGCGCCCTGTCCACGACGAGCGTCCATTCTTCTTCTATGCGGTCAAACCGGAGCGGGTCGTGTCCAGCCTGCTCAGCCGTGGTCCGGTCGAGCTCAACTCGTCAGGTACAGTGATCCTGGTCGCCCTGCTCGGGCTCGTCACGCTGCTGGTGCTGGCCGCCATCGTCATCCCGCTGTGGATCGGCAAGCGCGCCGCCCTCGTCGGGCGCACCGGCTCCAAGCTGCGGGACCTGCTCTACTTCGTCAGCATCGGCGTCGGGTTCATCCTGATCGAGATCGCGCTGTTACACCGATTCTCGCTGCACCTGGGCCACCCGATCCACTCGCTGCGAGTGGTGCTGTTCGCGCTGCTGGTCTCATCCGGGCTGGGGAGCCTGCTCAGCGGCCGCGTCCACGACCGCGGGCGTCTGGTGTGGCAGCTGGGGCTGGCGGGCTGCGGGGTCGCGCTGCTGATGCTGCTGTACACCTTCCTGCTGGGGCCGGTGGTGCACGCCGCCATCGGCCTGGGCTTCGCGGTGCGGGTCCTGATCTCGGTGGCGCTGATCGCACCGGCTGGTCTGCTGATGGGGATGATGCTGCCCACCGGGATCCGCCTCGTCTCGGGCCGTCACGCCGAGATCGTGCCCTGGGCCTGGGGGCTCAACGGGGCGGCCTCGGTCTTCGGCTCGGTGCTGGCCATGGTGATCTCGATCCACGCAGGTTTCGCCGTCACCTTGATGGCCGGCGGCGCGCTCTATCTGGTGGCCGTGCTTGCCGGGCTGAGGCGGGCGTCCGCCGCCGGTTGAATAGGCGCCGCCCCCGAGCCGTCTGACCCAAAACCCTTGCGCCAGGTCGGACAGATCGCTAGGTTGAGGGCATGGACTGCAAGCAGGACAAGAACCTGGACCGCTGCAACTGCACGTACGAGCCCTGTTCCCGCAAGGGGACCTGCTGCGACTGCCTGCAGTATCACCTCCGGAGCCGCGAGCTGCCGGCCTGCGTGTTTCCAGCGGCGGCGGAGCGGACCTACGACCGGAGCTTCGATCATTTTGCCCGGCTGGTCAGCTCGGGCAAGGTGTAGGACGCGAACCAGCGGTCGCCGAGACCGGAGAGGAGGCTTTCATGCGGACGATGATCCTGTCGGTTGGCGTGCTTTCGTTGCTGCTGTCGAGCTGTGTCGTGCGACACCAGCGTCACGGCGCCCGTACGGCAGGCGGGGAGATCGAGGAGCAGGAGCGGACGAAGCACGAGCGCTCGAAGCAGCAGACCGTTGCGGAGCGGAGGGAGCAGGAGCGTGCCGCCCAGGAGCGGTCGCACCACCACGACCGCACGCCGCCGCCACCCGATCGCACGCCGCCGCCTCCCCCCCGCGAGCCGGGCACGCACCGTGCCCCGCCGGCCCCGGCACAGCCCGAGCTGAGCGTCCAGCTGGGCCAGGCATCGGCCAGGCGCGGTCAGGAGATCACGCTGACGATCCACCCGTTCCACCCCAACGTCATGGTCTTCTTCAACGGTCGCCCGTTGCCCAAGAAGACCGAGGGCAACCACTTCGTGGTCACCGTGCCCAGCAGCGCATCCAGCGGCCACTTCGAGGTCGAGTGGCAGGGCCGCCGGTTCCGGTCGCCCCGTCTCAACGTCACGCCCTGAAGTCTGATCCACACAACGCCCGCATTTTTTCGTCAGCGAACGGGGTCCTCGTGCGTATATATGAACGAGGCACGTGGAGGAAAAGAGCAGGAGCCGGACAATTGTCGACGACGAGGGTTGACAAATCGAGCCCCACTGCTACCTCCAAAGCAAGGACTGAACGATGAGAACCAGGATCGCCAAGCTCGAATCACTCTCCCCCGCGACAGCGAGCAGTCGCTGTCCCCGTTGGGGGCGCGTATTCGGGCTGGCCCCATTGCCGCGGCACGAGGGTACGAAGCGCTATCAGGATACCCTCGAGGCGCCCAATGGAGGCCTCCCGGGCGGCTAGCCATTTCGAGAACCACTTGGTTCTGAAGGCCGCCCGGGAAACCTGGCGGCCTTTGACGTTTTGACGCTCACGAACCTGCGCAGGCGGCTGCATCCAAACCGGTCGCCCCGGGTCGCCAGACGAAAGCAATAGCACGCGGTAGATCGCTGACGCGATTGAACGCTACCGGTGCGCGTGAAGAACGACGTCGCTCGCGCGACGAACAGGAGAGGTGCGCGAAACAGCGCACGAGGCACAGGTATGCGCAGAACAACACGGGTGACTAGACGGCTATGGAGGCCGGGCGGGCTGTAACCCCGTCGCCACACTGGGCCAGGGGAGTTCGATTCTCTCGTCACCCACCGAGGAGGAAGCAGTGGAGCCGGATGAGATGCGGACCAACAACAGCAGGAGGATCAGACGGGTGAGGCTGCCCGGAGAGTGAGCAGAGATCCCAAAGCCCCCGTAGCTCAACTGGCAGAGCAACCGGCTTTTAACCGGGAGGCTGGGGGATCGTCGCCCTCCGGGGGCATCGCTGAGAAACGATAACGGGCGTGTAACTCAACTGGCAGAGTACCCGGCTCTTACCCGGGAAGCTGGGGGATCGTTGCCCTCCACGCCCACCGATAGCAGGCAGCCGGTCCGGGATGGTCCAAACGGCAGGACGGCGGGTTCTGGCCCCGCAGATCAGGGTTCGAGTCCTTGTCCCGGAACCGAGCGCTCGACGGAGCGCCGTTCATTGGCAACCGAATAGCTGGTCGTGGTCACACGCGGGTCCCACGGGACCCGCGACATGGAGATGTGGCCAACGTGGTCAAGGCGGTGGACTGAAAATCCGCACATGGGGGTTCGATTCCCTCCGTCTCCACCGACGGGATGTAGTGAAATCCCGCCATCCCGACATGGGTCTCAAGCTCAACTGGCAGAGCACCGGGCCGTTAACCCGGGGGTTCTGGGTTCGATCCCCAGGAGGCCCGCCCGAGTCGATCCACCTGTGGCTCAACGGCAGAGCGGTCGGCCGATAACCGGCACATGGAGGTTCAATTCCTCCCGGGTGGACCATGATGGACCGAAAGGGGATCGGTTATCTCTGACTGGTAATCAGACGGCGGTCAAACCGCCTTCCGATCCCCGCCAAGTTCGTTCATCAGTTGTGGTGGCTGTAGCCAAGTGGCCAAGGCGCGGGGTTGTGGTCCCCGCATCGTGGGTTCGATTCCCACCAGTCACCCTGCCTCCATCACCCCAGGTTTGGATCCGTTCCCGACGCGCGGCGGGGCTCACGGAGGGGTGAGGAGCCCTCTCGATCGGCGGCTGCCGATCGGGAGTTCTCGGGCCTGTAGCCCAGCTGGGAGGGCACCTGGATCGCACCCAGGAGATCGCCGGTTCGAGTCCGGCCAGGTCCACGAAGCAGCGCGCGAGGCGGGGAGCCTCACCAGGAGTGCGGGCCTCGCGCGCGAGAAGAGGACTGGGGTTTGGCCAGCCCCGCTTTGGTCGTCGTCGAAACCGAGGTGAGCGACGGGGGCCCGCTGAAGTTGGCCGAGGGAGCCTTCTCCCTCATCAAGGGGTCGTAGCTCAAACAGGAGAGCACCTGGCTGGCAGGCAGAAGATCGGGGTGCAAGTCCCCGCGACTCCACTGCAGCTCGACGCAGGAGGGTACCGCTCAAGGTGGGCAACCCGGCCCGAACCCGGGGGTGCGGCAAAGCCGCAGGGGTTCGATTCCTCTACCCTCCGCCATGGGACCGTAGGCATCTGGAGAGGCCACCGGATTGTCGATCCGGCGAGGCGGGTTCGATTCCCGTCGGTCCCGCCACGGCAACACAATGGTAGGTACGGGAGTAGGCGTCCCGAGCGCTCTGCTAAGGCGTCCGGTCGCGAGGCCGCGAGGGTTCGAGTCCCTCACCTACCGCCACATGGGAGGGCCGTCCTGCACTGGTGCCAGGTGCTCGTCTGGAACGCGAGCGGCCGCAGCCGCGGTCTGGGGGTTCGATTCCCTCCCCTTCCGCCCAAAGGGCGGCGGGCTGCTCGGCGGGCTGCCCTGCGGGCTCACCTGGCGTGCCCCCGCACGTGGGAGCACGCTCGGAACGACATTCGCCCGCAGGTGCAGCCGCCTCGCGAAGCCGCCGCCCCTCCCCCCGCGCCCCTGAAGCGTACGCGGCGACGCGCCCGGCCTGTACCCGGGAGAATCCGGTTCGACTCCGGACGGGGGCTCCAGTGGGCATCCAGTACTTGATGCGGAGTAGGGGAGCGGGGGGTCCCCGCCGGGCTCATATTCCGGAGATCGTGGTGTTCGAATCCCACCTCCGCTACCGATGCAGGTGAGGTGTCAACGGCGGCACGCCAGGCTTCCACCCTGGAGGACAGGGTTCGACTCCCTGTACCTGCACCAAGATTGACTGGGTTGGGCGAGGGCGACGCCCCAAGCGCGCGTGTCGTTCCGAGGGCGCCCCTGTGGAACAGGGGCGCACCAGGCGAGCGCGAGGGGCGTTGCCGGAGCCCAACTCGAGATCCGTGGCGCGGGCAGGAGCAGACAAGATGCGACGGTCGTCCAAGGGCAAGACGCGACGTTGCCAGCGTTGAGATCCGGGTTCAACTCCCGGTCGTCGCACTCGCGGGATGAGGGCTTGATGGTAAGCCGCCGGTTTCGGGAACCGGAGTTGTGTGGGTTCGACTCCCACCATCCCGACCGATGGACCGAAGAGGCTGGGTTATCAACCGCTCTGCTGGGGCTGGTCGCCCCTTCAGAAAGATCCCCAGCCTCGCTTCCTTGTCCATCCATTCATCAACGGCCTCGTGGCGGAATCCTGGTAGACGCGCCGGACTCAGAATCCGGTGTCCAGATGGGACGTGCTGGTTCGACTCCAGTCGAGGCCACCAGCGGACCGAAGAGGGTCTGGGTTATCTGGGAACGCTCCTTCGAGCAAGCGGGTTCGAGCCCCGCACCGTCGCTCTCGGGTGACGTGTCCCACCCTCATTCCTCGTTCGCGACTTGCCCCTGAAGCGTACCCGGTGACGCGCCTGGCTCGTAATCAGGAGAATCCGGTTCGATTCCGGACAGGGGCTCCGAGGGACCAATTGCGGTGCTTCACCCCGGAGCGCCGCAGGCGCGAGGAACCGCAATTGACTCTGGGTTATCCCCCCCAGCGTCACCAACCTGTTCCTCATTGATTGTTCACACGCACGGACAACGGCGGACCGAAGGGGTTGGGTTACCCATCCTTCAAATGGATCTACCCCCAGCCTCGCACCTCGTTCGCTTTCACCGATTCCGCCTGCCTCGGTGCGTCTTCTTCCAACCCAGGACCAAAGGAGAGGACGATGCAGAAGCTACACAAGCACTTCTCGACCAAGAGAACACCGCAGGTCGTGCCGCTCTCCGCAGACCAGGTCAAGATGCGGTCGGGCGGGTTCGGCTGGGCGGTCGACGACTGGGTCCGGCTCGACCGGTTCCTGGTGCTCGGATGCGAGGGCGGAACCTACTACGTCGGCGAGCGCAAGCTGACCAGGGAGTCCGCCGAGGCGGTGCTGCGCTGCATCCAGGCCGACGGAGCGCGGGCCGTGAGCCGGATCGTGGAGATCTCGCGGGCGTTCCGGGCGCCGAAGAACGACCCGGCGCTCTTCGCCCTGGCGATGGCGGCCAAGCTCGGCGACGAGCCGACCCGGACGGCGGCCTACAGGGCGCTGCCGCAGGTGGCCCGGATCGGAACCCACCTGTTCCACTTCGCCGAGTACGTCAAGGCGTTCGGCGGGCTGGGCGGGAACGGCTTCAAGCGGGCGCTGCGGCGCTGGTACCTGGAGCAGGAGGCCGGCAAGCTGGCCTACCAGGCCGTCAAGTACCAGCAGCGGGACGGCTGGTCCCACCGGGACCTGCTCCGTCTGTCGCACCCGCGGGCCGAGGCCGAGCACCAGGCGATCCTGCACTGGATCGTCAAGGGCTGGGCGGACGGCGCGGGCGACGAGGCGCAGGTGCCGGACGCGCTGAAGATCATCTGGGCCTTCGAGCGGGCCAAGGTCACGACCTCGGTCAAGGAGATGGTCCGGCTGATCGGAGACTACCGGCTGCCGCACGAGTGCGTGCCGAACGAGCTCAAGGGGAAGGCGGAGGTGTGGGAGGCGCTGCTGCAGCACATGCCGGCGGGCGCGATGATCCGGAACCTGAACAAGATGACGTCGGTGGGTCTGCTGACGAACACCTCCGGGGCGACGGCGAGGGTCCGCGAGACGCTCTCCAGCCTCGAGGCTCTGAAGCGGGCCCGCATCCACCCGATGGCTGTCCTGATCGCGCTCAAGACCTACGCCAGTGGGCGTGGCTTCAGGGGCAGCCTGACCTGGGAGCCGGTGGGCCGCATCGTCGACGCGCTTGACGCTGCGTTCTACCTCGCCTTCGGCGTGGTGGTGCCGACCGGCAAGCGGCTGTGCCTGGCGCTTGACGTGTCGGGATCGATGACCTGCGGCGTGTCGGGTGTGCCGCAGCTCTCCTGCAGGGAGGCGGCGGCGGCGATGGCCCTGGTCACCGCCAACGTCGAGTCGCAGTACGAGATGGTGGCGTTCACCTGCGCGGGTGTGGGCGGGAAGGTGACGGGTGCGCTGCGCAGGTGGCTGGGCGGCGGAAAGAAGGCGCTCTCGTTCGGCGGCAACGGCTACGCGGGGATCTCTCCGCTCAGCATCTCGCCGCGGCAGCGGCTGGATGACGTGGTGCAGGTCACCTCCAACCTGCCGTTCGGCGGCACGGACTGCGCGCTGCCGATGCGGTGGGCCAAGGCGACACGCACCCCGGTCGACGCGTTTGTGATCTACACCGACAACGAGTCCTGGGCCGGCGAGGTCCACGTGGACCAGGCGCTGCGCGACTACCGGCAGGCGCTGGGTATCCCGGCCAGGCTGGTGGCGGTGGCGCTGTCGGGTGACCGGTTCTCCGTGGCCAACCCGCAGGACGCCGGACAGATGGATGTGGTCGGTTTCGACACGGCCACGCCGGGCGTCATCAGCGATTTCATCGGGGGCTGAGTGAGCCCCAGTTCTGACAACCCTAGCCCTCTCCGGGTCCTGCCGGGCCCGGGGAGGCAACCCTTGCAGTCCGGCGGGGTGGGCGGGCGGAGCAAACATCAGGCCCTGTGGTCAAGTGGCGAAGACACCGGATTCTCGCTCCGGAGGCCGGGGTTCGATTCCCCGCAGGGCTACTGATACGCGACATGCCGGTATCGTCTAACGGAAGGACATCGGACTTTCGATCCGAGTGTCGGGGTTCGATTCCCCGTACCGGTACTCCCGGGCCGCTAGATCAACTGGAAGATCGCCTGCTCGACGCGCAGGAGGCCACAGGTTCGAACCCTGTGCGGCCCACGAGTTCGGGCTTGGTAGCTCAACGGGAAGAGCACCTGGTTTGCACCCAGGAGGTTGCGGGTGCCCCTCGCCTGCGGCTCGGCGGGCGGCGCTGTGGCTTCGCCACGCTGGCAACAAGTCCCGCCCGGTCCACTGATAATCCATGAAGCCGAGAGGCCTGGTGCCCGGTCGAAATAGAGTCCAAAAGGAGGACCGCACGGCGCCACCCACGAGGCTTCACGGATGCCCTCGAGGTCCACGTGGACGGGACGCCGCTCTGGTACAGCGGAAGGTCGGGTTCGATTCCCGGCGAGGGCTCCCAACGAGAGGTTGGGCGAGGGCGACGCCCCACGCGCGAGTGTCTTTCCGAGATCGCCCCTGCGCAGCAGGGGTGAGCCAGGCGAGCGCAAGGGGCGTTGCCGGAGCCCAACCGGGCAAGGGGCACGCTCTGGGTAAGCGCACTGGGCTCCAAACTCGGTCGGCTGCGGGGTTCGATTCCTCGGTGCCCTGCCACGCACCACGGCTCTGGAGAGTAACTCCGGCTGCAACCCGGATCGGCGGGGTTCGATTCCCCGGTGGTGCTCCAGCATACCTCCGTCGTTCAACGGACAGGACAGCCGGCTTCTACCCGGCCGATGCGGGTTCGAATCCTGCCGGAGGTGCCAGGCCTCGGTAGCACAAGGGACAGTGCTCCCGCCTCCTAAGCGGGGGATCCAGGTTCGACTCCTGGTCGGGGCGCCACAGTGATCGCGGGAGAAGGGGACAGAACGGGGAGGCTATTCGAACAGCCTCGGCGTTTCGTCCGCCATTCGGACAAGATGAGGAGGCAACTCGAGTAGCCCCGGCGTTTCGTCCGCCATGCGGACAAGACGAGGAGGCAACTCGAACAGTCTCGGCGTTTCGTCCGCCCTGCGCTCGCGAGAGGATGCCGTCATCGTCCAAGGGACAGGACGCCAGTCTCCGGCACTGGAAATCGAGGTTCGACTCCTCGTGGCGGCGCCGAGAAGCGGCCGATTGGTGTAACGGAAGCGCATCTGGTCCACACCCAGGAGGCGGGGGTTCAACTCCCTCATCGGCCACCGAAAGCGACATCGCTCCCGTCGTCCAAAGGAGAGGACACCGGACTACGGATCCGGCAATGGGGGTTCGAATCCCTCCGGGAGTGCCATGCCACCGTAGCGCAATTGGAAGAGGCGCCTGGCTCAAAATCAGGATGGTGGAGGTTCGAGTCCTCCCGGTGGCACTGACGATCTGGCGGCAGGGAGGTCTTGGCGATCTCGACGGCCTCATAAGCCGTGCAAGCTGGTTCGATGCCAGCTGCCGCCACCAGGACAACGGGACGTGGCGCAGCCTGGCAGCGCGCTTGACTGGGGGTCAAGAGGTCGCTGGTGCCCCTCGCCTTCGTCTCGGCGGGCGGCGCTGTGGCTTCGCCACGCTGGCAACGAATCCAGTCGTCCCGACCGGTCGCCGCAGGCGACCAGATGCTCAGGTGGCGGAATTTTGGTAGACGCGCCGGCCCGAGGAGCCGGTGTCCACCGTGACGTGCAGGTTCGACTCCTGTCCTGAGCACCACGTGGAAGGCATCATCCGCTGCGCATTATGGGGTGCCCGCTTTGCCGTAGCGGTATGGGGCGTGGGGTCTCATCCAAGAGATCTGAAACCCAACGTCCACCCTTCCCGTCCTGCACATTGCATCTGTGTAGGCACCCCACCACGAACAGACCCGTATCGGGCGAGCGATAGGTGTGACCATGACCGGCTGTCCAGCGAAAGGAAAGGGGGTGTGACGATGAGAGAGATCACGGTGTCACAGTCCTTCGTCGGCCTGCTGTACGAGGACGGCGTGTTCAAGCAGACGCTCCAGCCGGGCCGGCACAAGCTGCGGCGCAGGCTGTTCGATCGCGTGCGGCGCGAGGTGCGGCTGGTGGACATGCGCGAGCGGACGCTGACCATCAAGGGTCAGGAGATCCTCACCGCGGACAAGGTCGCGGTGCGGGTCAGCCTGCTGGTCTACTTCCGGGTCCAGGACCCGAGGGCGGCCCAGCACAACGTGGCCAGCTACGAGGAGCGGATCTATGAGGACGTCCAGCTCGCGGCGCGGCGCTTCCTGGCCAGCCGCAGCCTGGAGGCGATCCTCAACGACCGCAACGAGATCTCGGACGCGGTGCGCGAGGAGGTGACGGGTGCGGCGGTGGGCTACGGTGTGGAGATCCGCCGGGCAGAGGTCAAGGACCTGGTCTTCCCGGGAAACCTGCGGGAGATCATGAACCAGGTGCTGGAGACCGAGCGTCGGGCCGAAGCGCGGCTGATCGAGGTGCGCAAGGAGGCGGAGGCGCTGGCGATCAAGACTGGCTCCGAGGTGGAGGCCCGGCGCCAGCAGATCACCGTCGAGCGGGAGCAGGCGCTGGCCCGGTCCGAGAGCGAGCAGCAGGGCCTGCACCTGCGGCTCGAGGCCGAACTGCAGGAGGCCGAGGCGATCCGGCAGACGCCGGACCTGCTGCGGCTGCGCGAGCTGCACACGCTGGCCGAGATGGCCCGCAGCGGGGCCAAGTTCTCCGTCGGGCTCAACGCCCAGCGGCTGCTGGGGCTGCTGAGGGAGGATGGCTGAGCTGAGCGGGCGGGCAAAGCACAAAGGGGCTGACGTGCAGCCCCTCACTGAGAGGAAGGGTCATGACCTGGTACCAATGAGTACGGGAAGTGAGGTGTACCATGACAAGGACGCTGCTGCTGAACCAGGGCTTCGAGCCAGTGGCCACCATCTCGTGGCAGCGGGCGGTCTGCCTGCTGACTCTGGGCAAGGTGGAGGTCGTGGAGGAGTACGACCTGAACATCCGCTCGGTGTACCTCGTGATCAAGATGCCGGCGGTGGTGCGGCTGATCTCCCGTCTGCGGCGTCAGCGGCAGCGGGTGAAGTTCTCGCGGCAGAACGTGCTGGCGAGAGATCGCTGGCGGTGCCAGTACTGCGGTCAGAAGAAGCGGACCGTGGAGCTGACCTATGACCACGTTGTGCCGCGGGCCCAGGGCGGAAAGACCTCCTGGGAGAACATCGTCACGGCCTGCGAGGACTGCAACGCCCGCAAGGCGAACCGCACGCCGCGGCAGGCCGGGATGAAGCTGCGGGCCACTCCGGCGCGGCCGGACTGGGTGCCGGTGTTCGTCATCCCGCTCACCGGGTCGGTGCCGGACCAGTGGGCGAGCTACCTCTACTGGCACGCCGAGATCCTCACAGACTGAGCCGCCGATCGGCGGCTCGGCAATTGCGGGTCCTCGCGGCCTTCGGCCGCTCCGGGATGAAGCGGCCGCAATTGCGGTTCCTCGCGCCTGCGGCGCTCCGGGGTGAAGCGGCCGCAATTCCCCCGACAACAGGCGGAGGGGCGTCGATCGAGTGTGTATCGCGCCCCTCCGCTTCCCACCCATGCCGGGCGCTTCGTTGCGCCATGGAGGGGGCTCTGGCATCATCGAGCACCTGAAGCAGCGTCGGGTGGGAGCGGGTGGAGCAAACCAATGACAGACCAGCCCACAGCCGGCACGAGCATCTGGCGACACTGGCCGCGGGCGGTGCTGCCGCTACTGCTGCTCTTTCTCGGCGCCTGGGGCGTGTGGGCCATCCTGCGGGACCGCCAGCCCTGCTTCAGCGACAGTGTCCTCGGCGACAGCGACCTGCTCTACCGTGCGCTGCGGCACGGCTCGCCCCCGCTGATGGAGTACATGCGCATCGCGGCCTACCGTCCATTGCTGACCTACCTGCCGGCGTCGTTGATTTATCTGCTGACCGGACCGAGCCTCACGGTGCTGCGGCTGACGGTGCTCCTGCAGTATCTGGCTGCGGTCTACGTCGCGTTCGACATCGGCCGGGTGCTGGTCGGCCGCCGTGCAGGGCTGCTGGCGGCGGTGATGCTCGGCACCTTCCCCTCCGTGTTCGGATGGGGGCGCATGGCCTACGTCGACACCGGGCTGGGTCTGATGGTGCTGGTCGGCCTGCGCGTGCTGCTGCGCTTCGACCCGGCGCGGCCCGCGAGCGGCGCCCGGCTGGGCCTCGTCGTGGGGCTGGGCATGCTGACCAAGGTCGCCTACCCGGTCTTCGCCATCGGTCCGCTGCTGTGGACGCTGCTGAGGGTGCGCCGGCTGCGCCATCTGGCGGGCCTGGCGTTGGCTGCCGCGGTCGCGGCAGCAGTCGCGGGCTGGTGGTACGCCGTCAACTGGAGCATGGTGGTAGCGAACATCAGCATGAGCACGGGGACGCAGCAGGTCGAGAACGTGGGTCAGCCGCTCGCGCATCGCCTGCTGACCGCGTTGCCCGCGGCGCTGACGAAGCTGGTCTCGTACACCGTCGAGGTGGACGGAGCGGTGTGGCTGCTGTCGCTGGCGCTCGTCGGCGCCGTCGCCGCCTGGCGGCTGCGCACCGTCCCCGGGGACTCGCTGCTGCTGCTCTCGCTCACCCTGTGGCTCTCGCTCGCCGTGGTGCTGGTCTTCGACCAGGCGCGGCGCTACGTGCTGCCGATCTACATGGTCGCCGCAACGCTGGCCGGGCTCACGACGCAGAGCGCGCTGGAGCGGGTCGGCGGCCGGCGGCTGGGGCGGGTCGCGCTGGCTGTGCTCTCGGCCCTGCTGCTCGGGCTGTTCGTCGCGTTCAACCTCGGTCTGCCGGTCTACACGCCCCGCGGCGGCGCGCACCTGGTGGCGGGCCCGCGGGTCGACGGGGTCGGCATGCTCTCGCCCGACCCCCGCCCGCTGCAGACCTACCCGGCGCTGATCAAGGCCGTGCGCGGGCGCTTCTCCACCTGCATGATGGTGTTCGCCGCCCCGGAGCTGCAGGAGCGGCAGCTCTTCCGGCAGCTGTTGCGGACGATCCACGATGGCGAGCGCTCGCCGTTCGTCGAGCACCTGCAGCGCTACCGGGAGGACCATGCCGCCGGCTCTGCGGTCTGCGCGGTGGAGGTCACCGGCGATCACCAGCGAGTTGGCTGGGAGCACGCGCCGCAGTTCGAGGCCGGCATGTACTCCCTCTGCCTGGCCCACGCGTGGTTCGCGCAGGTCGGTCGGCTCGGGCGACGGCTTGGACGGTGGGGTCCGTCGCCCATCGGCCTGCGCTACGCGCTGTACGAGCTGCCCCCCCGCGCCCTGTCGCTGGAGTCGACGCACCCCCACTGCCGGTTGCGGCGCGTGGGCTGGGACCGCTCGGGGCTTCCGCCGGGCTCGCGCTGACGACCTGCGGGGCGGCCGGGAGTATACTGCTGGTTGATGGCACCCCTGACACGCCCTGGGCTGACGACGCTCTTTCTTGTCGCGCTGGCTGGCTGCAGCGGCAGCACCCTCTCGGACGCCGGCGTGCACGATATGGTGCCAGCCGACGCCCCCCGGGCCGTCGAGGCCGGTGATGGGCCCGCAGACGCGATGCTCACGCCATGGCACACGAGGGGCTATCCACGAGCCGTCAGCTTTCGCCGCATCACGGGCGACCCGGACGTGCTCCAGGCCATCGCCTACAACACCGTCGTGATGCCGACTCTGGACGACGAGAAGCTGCAGGCGGCCCGCAACCACGGGCAACGGCATCCCGACGCGCTGGTCCTGGTCCAGCTCAACAACGAGAGCAAGGGGATCTTCGGCTCGTGGAACCTGTACCCGCCCCAGGTCGCCTGCGACCAGGGCCTGTCAGGTCAGCCCGAGGTGATGCGTTTCCTGCCCGATGTCAGCTTCAACGGGTTCTGGCTCCCGGGGAGTGGCAGCCTCCTGACACCCACGAGCCCACCGATCGGAGACGGGCTCGATGACTTCGAGATCAGCGTCGAGGTCGAGGATCCTTCGCGGTTCAAGGCTGACACGGACGTGCTGGTCTGGGCCTACCACGATGCCGCGCTGCAGCAGGTCGACTGGGCCCGCTCCGAGTTCTTCCACCTGATCGCCGTCCAGGGCAACACGCTCACGCTGCAGCGGATGTGGCCGGAGTATGCAACGGCGCCGAGCAACAGCGCCTGCAAGCAGTACCGGCGGGCGTTCCTGCCGGGGCAGACCTACGTCGCCACCCATTCGGGGCGGCTGTCGGGCAAGAAGAGGTACTGGCTGCCCAACCTCACCAGCAGCTGCCCTCGAGACAGTGAAGGCCGTCAGATGACCGACTTCCTCTCCGATCACTGGGCTGCCCTCATTCGCACAGGCGGCTATCTCGACTTCGCCGATGGCCTGCAGTTCGATGTCTCGAGGTACACAACGGTCGGGCTGTTCTGGACCGACTGTGACGCCGACCGCCAGCGCGACGGTTGCATGCTGGGGGACACGAACCTGTGGGGCCGCGGGATCTACGACTTCTTCCTCAAGCTGCGCCGCAAGGTGGGATCCGATGTGGTCCTCGTGGCTGACGCCAACGGGTCCGAGAGCCAGCGGTTTCCCGGGCTGCTCAACGGCGGCGAGTGGGAGAACTTCCCCGAGACCGGCAGCTGGGATCGCGTCTCCTCGATGCTGGACCACTACCTCTGGTGGTCGGAGCAGACCAGCCAGCACCACCCGGGGCGGGATGTGAACTGTCTGTCGGTCCGGTTTCCCACCGAGCTGTACAACAGCTGTGGGGGGAAGCTGCATCCATTGCAGAGCAACAGCTACGCCAGGCTGGGGGTCGGGATCGCCAGCCTCGGCAGCGGGCACATCGTGCACGTCGCCTCCCGCAACTACCACGGAGACCCGTACAAGACCTGCCCCCTCTCTCGAGACGACTACCCTGTGGACGAGCTCTGCATGGGACGCGACTGCCACGACCCGGCGCTGGCTGCGCCCAACTGGCTCGGCCTGCCGCAGCAGCAGCCGGAGCGCCTGCTGCCTCCTGAGCCGGCGGTGGTCCTGCCGCCGAGCACCTTCGAGACCGGGGTCGGGGCCTGGTCGTTCACGACCGACGGCGGCGGCGCCGCGGACCAGTTCGCGATCTACCCCAGCGGGCGCGCCAGGCCCGGGAGCAGCCTGCACCTGAGAGTCTCCGCGCTGTCGAGCACGCGTCTGCCCGAGCATGTCAGGATCGTCTCTCCAGCGCTGTGGCCCAAGGATGCGGGCGGCACGGTGAAGCTGGTGGCGGGCGCAGACTATGTTGTCTCGTTCGTGGCGTGGGCCCGGGCTCTGGACCACGCGGAGCCCGGTTTTCACTTCGGCGACATCCCGCGCAGCGTCGGCCTCCGACTCCATGGCGCGTCGGTTGCGCCGGGCGAGGCGGTCGAGCAGACCGTGCTCGTGGGACGGCTCCCGCGGTCGATCACGATCACGCTACGAGCTCCGCAGGGCGTCGACGCTACGCCCTACGATGGACGTCTGGAGTTCCTCCTTGGCGAGGAGCCGGGCGAAATCTGGCTGGACGACATCTCCGCGGTGCGGGGCTGCGGCGATGTCTTCCTGCGACGGTTCGAGGCCGGGCTCGTGCTGGTGAACGCCTGCCCCAAGAGGATCGCCAGCTACGACATGTCCCGGCTGTTTCCGGACCGGACCCTCCGCCGCCTGAAGGGCAGCTATGACCCGGCATACAACAACGGTCAGGCCTACCTCAACGAGACCCTCACCCTCCCGCCGATGAACGCCCTGTTCCTCCAGCTGGTCCCACGATTCGCCGGCGAGGGCAGCTAGCGTTTGATTCTTGCGCGCAGTCGAACGATGATGGGCGGACGATGAAACACGATACGCCATCTGGCCGGCAGATCTCCGAGCGCGACGAGCTCCTGCGGGGCCTGCTCGCCGCGGCCGCCGAGCTGCTGCTCGAGCCGCAGATCTTCACCGTTTCGGGCGACGAGATCCGCGGACAGCTCGCGTTGATGGGCGGGGGGGTGGAGACCGGGGCGGTACGCCACCGGCGGCTGTCGATGAAGAACCTCTCGATCATCTCCCGCTGCGCCCAGGATGGGATCCCGTACATCGGTCCGGTCCCCGACACGGATCCCTGCGTCAATCTCTGCTCGCCGCAGCTTCTGCAGCAGCATGGCGTGTTCGTGGTCCCGATCGCCATCGGCGGCCGCACGATCTGCATCCTCGTGGGCCACCCCCGGGCGTCGGTCACGCGCGAGCTGCGCGACGCCGTGACCGAGATGGGGCGGGAGGTGTCCCTCGAGCTGGGCAAGCTGATCGCACGGCGCAAGGAGGACCTGCAGTCCGGTGAGGCAGGGGGGCGGAGCGGACATGAGATCGTGGTCGGGCGAGCCCGGATTGTGGGGGAGCCGGCGCCGCGCAAGACCAACCCCTACAACCTCGCGATCTCCATACCGGACCTGAAGCGCCAGCGTCCCGGATCGAGGCCGGCGCCCGTTGCGGTGCCGAAGGAGCCCGTCGCGGTGCCGAAGGAGCCCGTCGCGGTGCCAAAGGAGCCCGTTGCGGTGCCGGAGGAGGAGGTGATCCTCCTGGTGCGCCCCAAGCCGAAGGCCGCGGCCGAGCCGCCGGCCGCCAATTGTAGTCCGGTGGAGCGGGTGGGCGGAGCAGACAATTGCAGTCCGGTGGTGGGCGGAGCAGACAATTGCAGTCCGGTGGGGCGGGTGGGCGGAGCAGTCAAACCGACGCCGGCGGAGCGCCGCCGCGCCCCTCGCTCGTCCGTCCGGGTGCAGGTGACGCACGTGAGCGATCACAACTTCTTCACCGGCTTCATGGAGGACCTCAGCGAGGGCGGGCTGTTCATCGCGACCTACAACCTGTTCGAGATCGGCGACCGTTTCGAGCTGGAGTTCGCGTTGCCGGGGCAGGAGGTGCCGTGGGTGGTACCCTGCGAGGTCCGCTGGGTCCGGCTCGCTGACGCGTCCGCGGAGCTGATCCCCGGCATGGGTGTGAAGTTCCTCGAGCTGGCCCCCAGGATACGGGACAAGATCCAGCAGTTCATGCGGCAGCGCCCCCCCATGTTCTACGACGACTGATGTACAGGGGCAGCGACTCGAGGCCGTGCGATGTCTGCGAAGCTGCCTCGGACCACCAGTGCCGACGATGCGGCCGCCCCTTCTGTACGGACCACTTCCCGAACGTCGGTCTATGCCACCGCTGTGAAATGGTCTGGGTCGGCCGCCAGCACATCATCGCCAGGCGCTGTGCCATCGTGTCGGTCGGCGCCTCGGTGGTCGCCGTGTTGCTGGGGATGCTGGTCGTCTTTCCAGTCATGTACGATGTTGACCCGACGCTGCTGGCGAGCTGGATCATCATGGGGCTTCCAGTGGTCGGCGTCGCCTTCCTGGTCGTCTTCTCCGTCGGCGGCCTGTGGGTCCGCCGCTGGCGCAGGAGGTTTCTTCTGGAGGGCGGCGGAGACCACGGCCGCCCAAGATGATGTGGCCCAGGGCGGTATGGCGACTGGACCGCGTACCCTGCTACGCTCCATGCAGGAGCGCCGATGGCACGGAACCGGTTCCTCGAGTTTCTTCGGCGGGATCTGCCCGGGTGGGTCAGGGATGGGCTGATCACGCCGGAGCAGCAGGGGCAGATCCTCTCGCGCTACGAGGATGAGGCGCCCGAGTCCGGGAAGGAGGCCGCTGCCGAGGGTCACCGCGTGGTGGCCTGGATGCCCGCCATCCTGATCAGCCTGGCCGTGGTGCTCGTGGGTGCGGGGCTGAGCCTGTTCTACGCGGCCAACTGGCGCAAGATGTCGCCAGGGATCAAGCTGGCCCAGATCTTCGGTGTGCTGGTCGGCAGCTACGGTGCTGCCTATTACTTCCTGTTTGGCAAGCGGCGACTGGAGCTGGCCGGCAGGGGCCTGATGATGCTGGGCATGCTCGCGTTCGGCGCGGCCATCGGTCTCGTGGCCCAGATCTTCCACATCAGCGCACACCCTGCCAACGGCGTGCTGGTCTGGCTCGTCGGCACCCTGGCCCTGTCGCTGGTGATGCAGGAGCGCTTCGGCTACTACCTGGCCGCGCTGCTGGCCCTGGTCTGGAACTGCTGGGAGTGCCTGGTCTACGGCAACCCCAACTACCTGTTCATCCTGCTGCCGCCGCTGCTGTTTTATGGTTTCTACCGCAAGGGGGACCACGCAGGCATGCTCGTCGCCGGCTTCGAGCTCCTGTTCTGGTTCTACCAGGTCAACATCTTCCATCTGGCCACCCTCCAGGGCGCGGGTTTCGCCGCCTTCCTGCTGCTCCACCTGCCGCTCGGTGTCAGCTTGCTGGCGATCGACCGCCTGGTTCAGGCC
>Ga0180009_10002082_pt1 | contig 23668 bp, 25 predicted proteins | sample OS_PC_MetaG_FD_123537 | JGI IMG/M metagenome (GOLD analysis project Ga0180009, IMG submission 123537) | Groundwater microbial communities from the Aspo Hard Rock Laboratory (HRL) deep subsurface site, Sweden - OS_PC_MetaG | ecosystem: Environmental > Aquatic > Deep subsurface > Groundwater...
AGCCTGCGCAAGGCAAAGGAGGTTGTGAACAGACACGTGAAAGAGGGCTCCCGCGAGGAATCCCTTTCTGTCGTCGAGTTCTGCATGGAGAAGGAAGCCATTGAGATCAGCGGCTGGGCTGCCTCGCGCGAGGTGGACTACAACACGGCTGTCCAGGCTTACGCGTTCCTTGTGAAGACAGGGAAGCCTTCGAATGTCATGAAGGCGATAGGTATAGCTCAGGTCTATGTGCCTCAGGCAGTGGATGCCACAGCCAATTACCTGCAGAAGATTGCATGGGGGCTGTATGACCAGAACGGCAGGGTAGTCTCTGCTGACGGAAAGGAAGAGCCGACAAGGCAGGTCAAGGTCATCCCGCAGCTGCCTCCGCATCCATCTCCGCCGGATATGTATGCGGATGTCCCTGATTCAGGGGTGTACAGGAAGGGAGAATACGGTGCTAAGGTCTCAGATGGAGTTCCGATGAGTTCAAGGAGCACGCCTCCGCCCCTGCCTAATGCAGCGAGGATAAGGCGTGTCCAGAGGCCGTCACCGGTGCCTAAGCTGCCGCCGAGGCCTCCCTTGCCCAGGCCGATACTTCCCGTTTATGGAGCGGCAGCCATGTCAGCTTGAGGCATCGCGATCTTTGATATTTAATTTTTTATTTTCTTTCTTTTATCTCTTCAATGACTTGTTTCAGGAACTCGTCAGGATGCTTCTCTCCATGGACTACATTGTCTCTTGTCCTTATGTTGATTGTACCGTTCTCCTGCTCCTTGTCTCCGACGACAAGTATGTAGTTTATCTTCTGGAGCTGGGCCTCGCGGACCTTTTTAGGTATGGATTCTGCCCTTGAATCAAGCTCTACCCTGACTCCTGCGTCGAAGAATCTCTTCCTGAACATCTCTGCGTATTCGTCGTGCCTGTCGGCGACAGTGAGTATCCTGACCTGGACAGGGCTGAGCCAGAGCGGGAACTTGCCTGCATAGTGCTCGATCAGCACGCCGAGGAACCGCTCCATCGAGCCGTATATCGTCCTGTGCAGCATGACTGGCCTGTGCTTCTTGCCGTCCTCTCCCTCGTATGTCAGGTCAAACCTTTCTGAGAGGTTCATGTCGAGCTGGACCGTGCCGCACTGCCATGTCCTTCCTATCGCGTCCTTGATGTGGAAGTCTATCTTGGGCCCGTAGAACGCGCCGTCGCCAGGGTTTATCTTGTATTCCTTTCCTGACTCGTCGAGCGCCTTCTTCAGTCCCTTCTCTGCTGCTGCCCATGCCGCGTCTGTCCCTATTGATTTCGCAGGCCTTGTGGACAGCTCGAGGTGGTATGATAGCCCGAATGTCCTGTATATCTTGTCGGAGAGGTTTATCACGCCGAGCACTTCTTCTGTTATCTGCTGCTCTGTCATGTAGAGGTGCGCGTCGTCCTGGTGGAAGCACCTGACGCGGAACATGCCTGACAGCACTCCGCTGAGCTCGTGCCTGTGGACAAGCCCTATTTCTCCTACTCGGAGAGGGAGTTCCCTGTATGAGTGTATCTTCTCGCCGTATAGCAGCATGCCTCCGGGGCAGTTCATCGGCTTTATCGCGTAGTCCATCTGGTCGATGTTTGTTGTGTACATGTTCTCCCTGTAGTTAGTCCAGTGGCCTGAGCGTTCCCATAGCATCCTGTTGAGCATTAGCGGTGTCTTCACCTCGACATATCCTGCATTCCTGTGCTCTTCGCGCCAGAAGCTTATGAGCTCGTTCCATATGACCATCCCTTTCGGGTGCATGAACGGCATGCCCGGCCCCTCGTCGTGGAATGAGAAAAGGTCAAGCTCCTTGCCAATCTTCCTGTGGTCCCTCTTCTCAGCCTCTTCCTTTAGTGTGATGTATGCCTTGAGCTCATCTTTCGTCGGGAAGCTTATGCCATATATCCTCTGGAGCTGCTTGTTCTTCGCGTCCCCTCTCCAGTACGCGCCAGCTATCTTTGTGAGCTTGAATGCTTTTATCAGCCCTGTGTGCGGGACGTGCGGTCCCCTGCAAAGGTCGATGAACTTCCCCTGCCTGTATATTGTTATTGTGCCTTCCTCGAGCTCGTTTATCATCTCGACTTTGAAATCATTGTCCCTGAAGAGCTCCAGCGCCGCTTTCTTTGTCATCTCCTGCCTTTCGATAGGCGCTTTCTGCTTGACTATTTCGTGCATCTTGTGCTCTATGTTCTTGAGGTCCTCTGGCTTGAACGGCTCGTGGTCCATGTCGTAGTAGAATCCTTCCTCGACCACAGGTCCGATAGTGAGCTTTGCGTACGGGTATAGCTCTGTTATCGCGTGCGCCATGAGGTGCGCTGTGCTGTGCCTGAAGACATCCATGCCTTCAGGGTCTTTCGGCGTCAGTATCTTGACTTCAGAATCGTCTGTTATAGGAGTGTTGAGGTCTACGACCTTTCCGTTGAGCTTCATCGCGACTGCCTGTTCTGCGAGCTCTTTCGAGACTGCTTTTGCTATGTCCATGCCTGTCGTCCCTGCTTTGTATTCTCTGGTAGAACCGTCTGGAAACTTTACTATTGCCATTTTTATCCTCCGGATCAGCCCAACAACGGCTAATCCCGTATAAGATGATAAGAAAGAGGGATATTATTAAACCTTGTGCTAAATATCCAGACACAAAGCAGTTGACGCCACCTGGTGAGCTTATTGATCTATCTGCTCACAGCATGTTGGTTTTCTTGAAATATAAGTACATGACAACTATCGATATGACCATCATGCAGAGCGAGAACGGGTATCCCCATTTCCAGGGTACCTCTGGCATGAAGCGGAAGTTCATGCCGTATATGCTGGCTATCAGCGTGGGTATCATGACATAGGCTGCGACTACTGTGAGTCTTTTTATCGTCTGGTTGAGGCTGTTTGATATGGATGTCATGTATATGTCTATGACTCCTGTTAGTATGTCCCTGAGGGTCTCTTCTACGTCTATCAGCTGGACAAGGTCATTGTATATGTCCCTGAATTCGTAGAGCTCTTTCCTGCTGAGCTTTGTGACATATTCCTTCTCTATCGCGGTTATGACTTCCCTGTTTGCGAGCAGCGACTTGTGGAACAGAAGGAGGGATTTCTTCAGCTTGAACACATCCTCTATTGCCTTTCCCTGCGGATTGTGGAATATCGTGCTCTCTATCCTGTCTGCTGTGTCCTGGTAGGTTTCGAGGAGGTTGAAGTAGTCGTCGACTATCTTCTCGAGCATGACCCTTACAAATTTTGTGTGGGAGTCGAAATACTTTGGGTTCTTTTCGAGAAGCTCCTTGGAGAATCTTGAGAGCCCGCCTATCTCCTCTGTGCGCAGCGTGACTATGTTCTTGTTTTTGAACAGGAATATCGCGAAGGATGTCCTTTTGATGGATTTTTCGTGTATTACCGGGACGCCGAACACTATGAGAGAGTATGTGTCGAACTCGAATGTGTTTGGGCGTTCGTAGGCTATCAGGTGGTCCTTGAAGTCCGCGACCGCTATGTTTGTGTGCGAGGATATCTTCTCTAGTTCTGCGTCTGTGGGGTTTACGCAGTCTACCCACACCACCCTTTTTGACTTCAGTGCTGAAAGGTCTGCCTGGACTATCTTGTTCTTAGGGCGCCAGTAAGCTGTTATCATGAAGGAAAAGCGTGCAGGAGGCTATTTAAACTTTTGTCTCTACTTTCAAGGAGAGCAGAACAACAAAGTTTATATATTCTTTATTACGGAGAAAAAGCATAGAATGGGCGATTTTTTCAGGCTGAGGAGCATTGACGCTGAACTGCAGAGGATAATCAACCCGGTTAGTTTCTTCGACGTAAACCCCATGAACCTCGAGGCTGAGAAGGAGAAGGTACTTGAGGATCCCGACTACAACCCTTATTTCATCTACGCAGCCGCTCCGTTTGATTTCGATGACGTGCAGGAGCAGCTGCATTCTGTCGATGAGTGCGAATCTCCGCTCGGCAGGCTCCTGGACCAGAAGAGGAACATCTTCATCGACAAGTGTGAGATGCTGCGTGACCGCGGCTCGCGGAAGTTCACTGTCTTCGCGAAGAAGGTGTATGGCCTCCCTTCGAGGGCAGTGCTCGAGAGGTCTATCAGCTTCCTCTCGTTGGATTCTGAGAGGGAAGAGAAGACCGTCGATTCCAGGCGCGCGATAAGCCTGCTCCAGGCAGAGATCAACCATTATGGTTTCGATTATGAGGTCAGCGCAAAGAGCATGAGCGCGAGCGCCATGGTTCTTGTCTCTAAGAAGAAGATATTCGTGAAAGATAAGTTCAGCTTCTCTGACAATTTCGTCAAGAGGCTGATCCTGCATGAGGTCGGCACCCATGTCCTCCGTGCAGAGAACGGCAGGGAGCAGCCGTTCATGATATTTTTCCACGGGCTTCCGAACTACCTCTCGACAGAGGAGGGTCTGGCTGTCGTGAACGAGGAGCGGTTCGGCCTCCTGAACAATGAGAACCTGAAGAATTACGCTGCGCGCGCTGTCGCCGTGCACATGGCGATGACAAAGAGCTTCTCTGAGATATACAATTACCTTCTAGGATTCTTCCCGCCTGCCACTGCTTTCAGGCTCGCCACAAGGGCCAAGCGCGGAATCGCAGACACATCAAAGCCAGGGGGCTGCCCGAAGGATTATGTCTACATCGATGGATACCTCAAGGTCAAGGAGTATCTTGAGAAAGGAGGGAGCTTGAGCGATCTCTATGTCGGCAAGGTGGGCATCGAGCACCTGCCTGATATCAAGGAGATGGCAGGCATAAACAGGCCGAGATACCTGCCGAAAAACCAAAGCTTTAAAAGTCTGCTTAGTTTTTAAATGGCTGTTAAAACGGCTGTTAAAATCGCCTAAAAAAAAAGCGTTGGTGGAGTGTTGGTGCTTTCATGGAAATGAAGCTGGTGATTCTGGTAAGGCAGGACCTGAAACTGCCCAAGGGCAAGCTTGCTGCGCAGGCTGCTCATGCTGCTGTCGAAGCTTCTTTGAGGTCTAGCAAATCTAAGGTTGAGGCATGGAGGGCAGAGGGCCAGAAGAAGGTCGTTCTCAAGGTCAAGGATGAGAAGGAGCTCATCGATTATCTTAACATGGCAAAGGCCGAGAGGCTCAATGCCGCGTTGATCACTGATGCTGGCAAGACCTGCATCGCGCCCGGCACAAAGACCTGCATAGCGATAGGTCCTGATGATGAGGATAAGATAGACAAGCTGACAGGCAAGCTGCCTATGTTATGACTGAGTTAGTGAGTGGTTAATATGGTCAAACCCGTTAAAAAACCTAAACAGGTGGAGAAGCTGAAGAAGCAGGACAAGGAGCTTGCAAAGCTCCCCTCGCTCAAGGAAGAGGATGAGCGCTTCAAGAAAGGAGAGTCTTTCCTGAGGCGGCTGATCAGGCCTCGGATGATAGAGGTCGACCTGAAGAAGCTTGACAGCGCGAGGAAAGCTACCATTAAGCAAGGGGCAAAGCCCAAGAGGTCTGCTAAGAGGAGGTAGAGAGTGGTAAAGGCCGGCGATTTTTTCAAATGGTATCTCCATATCGACTGGAAGGACATCACTAATTATATTGCGCTCATATTTGCCATACTTCTTTTCTGGTGGGGCATAAAGACCATAATAGCATCTCTTTCTTACGCAGCTCCGTGAGTATCCGCGAGCATCATTGAGCCTGAAATTCATAATATTTAAAAAGAATCACTCGAAAAGTTTAAAAGCAGACCGCTATATTTGCAGGGCATCTATATTATAAGCATATATATAATAAAGAAGGGGGTGTACGATGGAAGAGCACAAACACGAAGCTGAGCATCATTCTCACGAGTCTCATGTACATCATGAGGCAGAGCATCATGAAGCTCCTCATGAGCATAAGGCTCCGGAGAATAAGCCTGAGCACTCAGAGCACAAGAAGGAGCACGGGACCAAGGCTCCAAAGAGAAAGCCAGAGCATAAGGTGGTGCGCAGGACAGAGAAGCAGCACAAGGCCGGAAAGCCGAAAGCAGTGAAGAGGAATTATGTCCCTTATGTCATCGGCGGCATCATCCTTGTCGTGATAATCGCATTGATAGTGAGGTTGGCATCGAAGCCGGCGCCTGTCGAGGTCGACAATCCAGGGCAGTACGGCTCTGTCGATGTGGAGTTCTATGTCATGAGCCAGTGTCCTTACGGCATACAGGTCGAGAACGCTATCCAGCCTGTGCTGGATGAGCTCGGCGACAACATGGATTTCAGGCTTGAGTTCATCGCGAGCAAGACAGCCACAGGGTTCGACAGCCTGCACGGCCCGCCGGAAGTCATAGGCGACAAGGTGCAGCTCTGCGTCCAGGACATGTATCCTGATGACCTTATAGATTTTGTCGTCTGCCAGAACAAGGACCCGCGGGACCTTATGGCATCCCTCGAGAAGTGCGCCAAAGGCACTTCAATCGACCCTGTGAAAGTAAAGGAATGCGCTGAAGGAGAGAAGGGCAATGAGCTCCTTTCAGGATCCGCAATAAAGAGCCAGGAGGTCGGCGCTCAGGGCAGCCCGACGATGTTCTTCAATGGCCAGCCGTATGCTGGAGGCAGGGATTCCGCATCATTCAAGAGGGCTGTCTGCGCAGGGCTTTCCGCACATCCTTTATGTGAGGGCCTGTCTGCATGCTCTGCTGACACTGATTGCAGGGAAGAGCTGGGCAAGATAGGGACTTGCGAGAACCCTGGAAAGAAGGACGCTAAGTGCACTTACAGGGATGACGCTGCAGTCACCTTAACAATAGTCAATGCAAAGGAGTGCACTTCCTGTGACCCGAGCCAGCTGGTTGCTATACTCAGCCAGGTCTTCCTTAACATCGAAGTGAAGTCTGTGGATGCTTCCAGCGCTGAAGGCAAGGCATTGGTCAAGAAGTACTCGCTTGAGAACGCGCCTTCGTTGATATTCTCAGAGGGCTTGGAGAAGACCTATGCCTGGGGAAGCAATGAGCGCATAAGGGGAGCTTTCAGGAAGGCAGGGACTGAACTTGTCATGCTTGACGAGGCAAGCGGATCGAGCTACATCCTCGACGCGAAGAAGAGGGCTGAGTTCGAGAAGCTTACTGGAGTGACAAAGGGTGACAACAAGCCGCAGATTGACTTCTATGTCATGAGCTACTGCCCATATGGCAACATCGCTGAGGAGGCTATCGAGCCGGTCTATCAGCTGCTCAGGGACAAGGCAGAATTCAACCCGCACTATGTCATCTACTCTAACTATGGTGGTGGAGGTCCTCAGTACTGCATGGATGCAGGTTCTAAGTACTGCTCTATGCATGGGGTGCAGGAGATGAACCAGGGCATCCGCGAACTGTGCGTCGACAAGTACATGGGCATTGATGCATACTTCAAGTTCGTGCTTGAGATGAACCGCAAGTGCAACTACCAGAACGCTGACTCGTGCTGGGAGGGCGTCGCCAAGTCATTGAAGCTTGATACTGCAAAGATAAAGGAGTGCGAGGCTTCTGAAGGCGAGACCATTGCTGCAGCAGAGCTTGAGCTCAACAAGGCTCTTGGAGTGCAGGGCTCTCCGACAGTGTTTGTCGAAGGTGCTGCTTATAACGGCGCGAGGGCTCCTGCAGGCTATGCGCAGGCTTTGTGCGCTGGCTTCGAGACCGCTCCAGGTGAGTGCAGCGCGGCGAGCCTCGGCTCATTGGCCGGTGCTTCAGCCTCTCCTGCTGCCAGCGAAGGCGGTTGCGGTTAAGAAAGTGTTTAATTTTTTTATTTTATTCTCTTCTTCATGTTTTTCTCGATATGCGTCTGGATTAGCCTGACCTTTTCTGCCCGCCCTATCATCCTGTAGAAATCCTTTGCGTTTTCCAACGGCAGTAAAGGAACATTTAGGCCGTTCCAGGAACCGATCCGCACGTGCTCGAACATGTTCAGAAGGTCGTTGCCATAAGAGTTTATCTCTACCTCAAAACCAAGAATATCGCACACCAAAGACTGCCCTTCAAGATTGTCTCTTTTGGTATCTTTGACTATATATTCATTGAGTGCTGATCGGAAGATGTCAATTCCCTCAGGGGTTGTTGTTATGTCAAGGTCCCTGACAGTTACTTCCATGCCCTGCACGCGCAGGTTGGCGCTGCCTTCCAGCCTCCAGCGGATTTCCTTTCCAGCAATCCTCCTGCTTATGATACTCAGGATCCTGTGTATGTCCTTTTCTTCCATCTCACTTCACAAACACTTTCTTCCCTGTCTTCACATCTATCCCTGATGTCTTCTTGCCGAGTGTGGTTATCTTTATCTGCCTGCCTTTGCTCTCCACTATGTCACCTATCCTGTGGCCCCGCATCCTGAACAGCACGCTTATCCTGTGTATCTCTTTGCCTGTCTGCCTGTTCTTGCTGAAGAGCTTTGAGGTCTCGTGGAGCTCTCCGTTGAAGTTCTGCTTGAGCTTCTTGCCTAGTGCGCGCATGTATTTGGCAGATGTGAGCTGGAAGTCAATGTCTGCCCCGCTGCCGAACTCTTTGGTCAGGTGCACTCCCCTGTTCTCGTTCGCTTCGATGTCTTTCCTGACAAAGCCGACCAATTCCGGTGTCGCGCCCCTGATCTGCAGCACGCCTTCAAAGTATTCTGTGTCTTTCTTTGCGCACTTGTCGCAGTAGGTGAACAATATCTTGGCCGGTATCATGAAGTCCTGTACTCCTGCTGATATCTCCAGCTCTATGTCCTGCTCTGCTCCTGGCTTGTCCTTCAGCTCCTTGTAGTGAGGGGTTATGTCAAGCACTGCTCTTTTCGGGTTCTTTATCCTGGTGTATGCCGCGTGGATTATGCCTTGGTCAGGGCTCTTGAAGCTCTGCCACTTGTGCTGTACCATTACCCTGTCGCATTCTATGCATTTCTTTATGGTTATGTCCTTGAACTCCAGGCCCAGCTCTTCTTCGGCGCATTCGCTGCAGAAAGTGCCTTTTATTCCCTTTTTGCCGCATTTGGGGCAGAATGCCATAATACATCTCCAAAAGCAGAGTCGCGACCGCCGTTGCCAGTATGCGAGCCTCTAAACCGAAAGAAGCAAGCCCGTTGCGGGGGATGCCCCATCCGGGGAAGCAGGGCCTGCGATAAAATTATCGCTAGGCGAGCCAGGCAACGACGAGAGCTTTGCGACCAAGGGGAGCAAAGCGAAGTAGGTCGCGACTCTGCCGTTTAATATACCATAAACCGAAACCTTATTAAAACTTTCCTGAGAAATATATGCTATGGACTGGTACAGGGTTAAGCGCGGCTGGAAGAAGGTCTGGTATTTCATCTGGGAGGATGACAGCTGGGCCAGCTGGTTCGTTAACATAATACTTGCATTTGTGATAATAAAGTTCATAGTCTATCCTTTCCTCGGTCTTGTTCTTGCGACATCCCACCCGATCGTGGCTGTCGTCTCCTCGAGCATGGAGCATGACACTGGTTTTGATGAGTGGTGGGTGAGCAAGGCTATATGCGGTGAGGGGAGTGCCTGCACTCAGGAAGATTATTACAAAGGCCTGGACATAAACAAGGAGCAGTTTAAGGGGTTCTCTTTCCGCAGAGGCTTCAACAGGGGGGACATCATGGTGTTATACGGCACCAAGCCTGAAAAGATCGAGATTGGCAACGTGATTGTATTCAAGGCTGAAAGGCCTGACCCGATAATACATCGTGTCACATCCAAGAAGAAAGAGAACTCACACTACGTGTTCACTACCAAAGGTGACCATAATGTCGCCGCGTTCTATTTCGAGGCGTACATACCTGAAGAGGATTACATCGGCAGGGCAGTGCTCCGCATCCCCTTCCTCGGCTACATCAAGATAGGTTTTGTCGCCCTTCTTGATAAGATAGGAATAATATAAGATAGTGTTGGAGGTTGTTTCATGTTTCAGTTTTGTCCGAAGTGCAAGTCGATCCTGAGGCCCAGGAAAGAAGGCAGCAAAGTGGTATTGTACTGCTCCTGCGGCTACACGAGTGGCTCATCCGGCGGTTTATTGAAGGAGGATAAGCAGGTGAAGAAGGAAGAGGCTGAGCTGAGCGTTGTCGAGAAGGACATCAACACTCTTCCCATCACAAAGGATGAGTGCCCGAAGTGCGGCAACAGGGAGGCATACTACTGGCTCCAGCAGACGCGTGCAGGCGACGAGGCAGAGACCAAGTTCATGAAGTGCACCAAGTGCAAGCACACCTGGCGTGATTACAGTTAGAAGCAGCGCCACCGCTTTTTGCATGGCGGCTGCTACCGCTTATTGCGTGCAATCCAACAAGACAAACGGAATGGGCTGCACTTTGACGACAAACAGCGGCTATTGCGCAAGCACAGTCGGAACAAACATTGATTCGCAGCCGACACCATCAGTAGCAGCGTAGCAGCCGCCACTTGCAGCGTGGCGCTGCGTGCATCAATATGAAAATATCAAAACACATCAACTCTGGAATTCTCCACGTAATCGCCAAGCCCAATGCTCCCAAGACAGAAGTCATCGGCTGGGACGAGAGCAGGAAAGCCCTGCGCATCGCAGTCGCTGCAGTGCCTGATAAGGACAAGGCCAACACAGAGCTGCTCAAGTTCCTGAAGAAGCAGACAGGGAAGCGTTGCGAGCTCATCTCTGGTGCCAGGTCCAGGGAAAAGACAATCAGGTTTGTTTAAAAGCTTTAAAAAAGATTTATTCTTGAACAAGGAAATTAATTTAAACCCCTGATGGACATCTGTTCGTATGGGGTTGGACAGCAGAATTGGGGTTTGCCTTGCTTCTCAGCATATCCGGCAGAGGTTACAGGACGGCAGGATAGTTGGTAAGCTGGACGAGGCTAGGATACAGCCTTCTTCTCTTGACCCGATCATATGTGACGACGTATTTGTCCTCGATACAGAGACAGATGGCATATTCCGACCGAATACTTCTGAGAGCGTCTACAGGACTCTTCTGCAGCTCCCTGGCAGGCAGCGCCGCAAGGTCTGTATAGACGATGGTTTCGAGCTGAAGAAAGGCTACACTTATCTTCTCAAGCTTGAGGAACGTGTAAGGCTCGCTTCCGGCGAGTTTGTCAGGTCTTCTCCAAAGAGCAGTCTGGGCAGGCTTTTCCTCAATACAAGGCTTTTGGCAGACTATAATCCGTGCTTCGATGAGGCTCTCGCGCAGTACAGGCCGGATACAGAACTGGATTTATGGCTTCTTGTGCAGCCGCTGGCATTCAACATCATTGCGCGGCCGGGCCTCACTCTGAATCAGCTGCGTTTCTTTACAGGGCAGGGTGCGTCTCTCTCCCCGCAGGAGATTGAAGATGAAATTGAGCAGAATCCTATACTTTACAGCAGGGATGTTGAAGGCAACCTTTCTCCAGCAGCGCATATAATAACCGATGGCCTGCAGATACATCTAGACCTATCTGGTAGGAACACAGAAGGCGTCATCGCCTTGCGCGCACGCCATAATCCTACGCCGATAGATCTTTCCAAGAAAGCAGAGTGCGAGGCAGAGGAGTTCTTCGAGCCTATCCTAGCGAGGGGCAGGACGAAGATGATGCTGAGGGGAGGTGAGCATTATCTTTTCGCGTCAAAGGAGATACTTCAGATACCTCCGCATCTCAATGTCGAGCTGCGGAGCCATTCTCATGTCGGCTTCACAGGTCCTTTGCACTTCGCTGGCTTCATCGACAACGGCTTCAGAGGTGATCTGGTGTTCGAGGTCAGGATGGATGAGATTGCCAGCATGTCTCTTGAGGATGGCATGCCTGTGAGCAAGCTCGACATGTTCCGCACCGAGATTCCTGACAAGCTTTATGGCGTCGCCATCGGCTCAAGCTACCAGGGTCAGGTGGGCCCTCGCCCTGCAAAGTACTTCAAGGCTTTTGATTATGCTTTGGCCGCCAGGAACTACGACAAGCTGGACAGGAACGTGCTCGTGCAGGACGCGACCGTCATGAGAGGGCAGAGGAAAACTCCTGAGGGCTTCGAGTTCGTATCTGCCGCAGAAGCCGCGGATATCATGCGCGTCGTCAAGGACGGTTTCTTCCATTCGCGCTATGACTGCGAGTCAGATGAGGGGGTGATGCAGTTCATCCCTTACGTGCTCGTATTCAATGATAGGAGGGAGGTTTTCACCTATGTGCGGTCGCAGAGTATACGTGACTATGGCGATGAGCGTCTTTTCGGCAAGCATTCTATAGGTGTGGGCGGTCATGTCCTTCCTTCAGACGGCCCGGAGTACATCAGGAGATGCGTCCAGCGCGAGGTCATAGAAGAGGAAGTCAGGATTGAAGGCAATTACTCAGAGCCGGTGCTCGTCGGCACCCTTCTTGCGCGCGACAAGCCAGTGGACAGGGTGCATTTCGGCCTCATATATGTCATCAGGGCAGATGGCAGCGTTATGCCTAACGAATCATCGATAATCACAGGCAGGATGATGGGCATAGACGATCTTGTCTCAGACTCTAAGAAGGATGAGAAGTTCGAGACCTGGAGCCGCATCCTTATACCTTATCTCGACGCAATATACGGGCTTACGCAGAAATCATAGAATTTCTCTGGCCACTTCCTCTACCTTCTTCTTTAGCTCCTCCAGCACCCCATCATTCTGTATGGTGTAGTCTGCCATCTTCATGCACTTGCCGACTTCCTGGCCGTGCCCTCCTTTGGTCTCGCGGTCATCGACCTTCTTGAATTCCTCGAATGTCTGTGGGTCTCCGTGCCTTGCCCTCTTCTTGAGCCGTCGCCATCTGAGCTCCTGAGGCGCGTCGATGCCGATGAGCACGAACCGCATGTCAGGGTTCTCCATCTCGTGCATGCGGAAGAGGAAGAGCGCGTCGAAATCCCTCATCCCGTCAACCACGAACTTGTGCACTCCGCGCTTCCTATCCCTGCGTATGTGCTCTAGTATCCTGCTTCCAAGTATTGATTGCTTAGGGCTTTCCTTGCGCAGGTCATGCCCCAGCTTGCTGAGGTTCTCCCTTGTTATCTCTATGCCTCTTTCCTTGGCTACCTGGCGTATCTCTGCTGAGAATGAGTGGTGCACGAAGCCGAGCTTCTTGAACTCTTCTGTCACGCGGCCTTTCCCCGCGCATATGGGTCCAACCACTCCGACTATCATTATTACCTCATGATGTCCTTCAGGATATCTTCACATTGTTTGTAGACAGCAGGAATACCTGATGTGTTCATGATTATATAATCCGCCATCGCTATCGGGCCTGCTTTTTCGATATTCTCTATCTCTGCATAGTCCCTTGATCTTGCCTGTTCCCAAGTTGCAGGACGGTGCCTTAGGTCAGTGTCTTCAGACTTCAGCTCCCTGGATGACAGTCTTGCATACCTCATCTTGGGTGGTGCGTAGACTGCGATTATGACAAGCAGGTCTCCATACTTCTCCTTGAGCACCTTATACTCAGACCAGCTGTAAAGCCCATCGCCTACCACATTCCCTTTCTCGAGCAGCTTCTCGATCTTCGGTATGTTCAGTATCGCGTAAGCGCCCATCCCATACTTTTTCCTGACCTCTTCCCGGATAGGCCTCTCGTTCTCCTCTGTAGGTGCGAGTCCTCTCTCCTTGACTATGTCAAGCGTTATCTGCCCGAACCTGAGGAATCCGAATCCCTTGTCTACCAGCCAGTCAGATACCACTGACTTCCCAGCACCTGTAAGGCCGCATATGCACACTATCTTGTGTTTCATCTTGGTAATGCTCTAAGAAAAAGCATTGGTTTATAAATATTTTTAACTACTGGTTCTTGTACTGCTCTACTGTGTTGTCCAGGACCTCTACCTTGACTCCTGCCAGCCTGAACAGCTCCATGCTTTCCTTGTCCGCGTGGTATCTCTTCTGGCATACTACCCGCAATATCCCTGCGTTGATCATCATCTTTGCGCACGTGTAGCATGGCGCCAGCTTGCAGTAGAGTGTCGCCCTGTCTATTGACACGCCGTTCCTTGCTGCGAGCGCGACCGCGTTTATCTCTGCGTGGTTTGTCCTCATGCAGTGCTGCGATACGCTGCCGTCCTCGTGTACGACCTTCTTCATCAGGTGCCCTACCTCATCGCAGTGCGCTATGCCCATGGGCGATCCGACATATCCTGTCGCGAGGATTCGCTTGTCCCTTACCAGCACTACTGCAGTCCTTCCCCTGTCGCAGGTGCCTCTTTTTGAGACAGCATCGACTATGCCCATGAAGTATTCGTCCCAGCTCGGCCTGATATGCTCAGGCATCTTCTCAGCCTTCTTTATGAGGTCTGCAAGAAGCTTGTCGACTTTTGCGTGCAGCTGCTTCACTGTGCCGTCATTCATGATGACATACTGCGACATCTTGATGACATTGGTCAGCTGCTGTCCTGGTCCGCTCTCCGGGCTATCGAGCTTCTCCTTCTCCTTGAGCTCGAAAAGTGTCGTCGGGTCGTTCTCTCTCTTCCGTGCCTTGATCCTTTCGAATCGTGTCTTGATAGGGGCCCTTACCTCGACAAGGAAGAAATGCCCGTGCTTCATCAGCGCTTTTGCCTCTGCAGGGTACCTTATCGAACTCGCTACGTAATCGCCTCCTTTTTCCTTCATCTTCAGAAGCGCTCTTTCCCCCAGCACACCGTGTCCGTATTCCTGCCTGAGTTCGTTTGCAACTTTTATGAGGTTGTCTCTCGTCACCTCAATACCTCTTCTACCCAGCTCTTCTCTTATGATGTCAGAAAGCGAGAAATGGACAAAGCCTCTTTTGGCAAGGTGCTCTGCGACAGAATCCTTCCCAGAGCAGTACATTCCTGTCAAGCCTATTATCATGTCTAACCTCCCCATGACTGCCGCAGGCCTTGTTTTATTTATTTGTTGTGTTGTCAAGGGCTGGAGACAAACCGCCTCTTTTAAAAACAGTTTCGATAGAAAACTATAAATAGTGACTTCTGAACCTTTTTCCCGATATGATGCGGCATCTCAAAGAGGGGGATCCTGAGATATTCTCTGTTGTGAAGGATGAGTTGGCTAGGCAGCAGAACGGCGCTGAGCTCATCGCTTCTGAGAACTATGTCTCCCGTGCGGTCATGCAGGCTATGGGTTCTGTTCTCACCAACAAGTACAGCGAGGGCTATCCTGGAAAGCGCTATTATGGCGGGAATGATCATATAGACATCTCTGAGCAGCTTGCCATCGACAGGGCAAAGCGTCTTTTCGGTGCAGAGCATGCGAATGTCCAGCCGCACTCAGGGAGCCAGGCGAACATGGAGGCTTATTTTGCGCTCCTCAACCTCGGCGACAAGATACTCGGCATGGACCTTGCGCACGGAGGGCACCTGACCCATGGCAGCCAGGTTAATTTCTCTGGGAAGTTCTACAATTTCACCAGCTACGGCGTCGATCCCGAGACCAAGCTGCTTGACATGGACGCTGTAAGGAAGGTCGCCCTGAAAGAGAAGCCTAAGCTCATACTTTCCGGTTTCAGCGCATACCCGCGACGTCTCGATTTCAAGTCTTTCAGGGAGATTGCCGACGAGGTCGGCGCTTACCACATGGCAGACATAGCCCACATAGCAGGCATCATAGCTGCTGGCCTGCACCAAAATCCTACCCCTTTCTGTGATGTCGTGACTACCACCACGCACAAGACCCTTAGGGGCCCGAGGGGCGCGATGATATTATCGTCGACAGAGGACCGTCTTAGGCCTGATGACAAGAAGAACCTTGCGAGGAAGATAGACTCTGCGGTGTTTCCCGGCATGCAGGGCGGCCCTCTCGACCACGTGATTGCTGCGAAGGCTGTTGCTTTCGGAGAGGCGCTCAGGCCTGGTTTCACTGCCTACCAGCACCAGGTCCTGAAGAACGCAAAAGCACTCGCGGACACATTGATGGACCAGGGGTTAGAGCTGGTCTCCGGAGGCACTGACAATCACCTCATGCTTATCGATCTCAGCAAGACAGGGCTCGGCGGCAAAGAGGTCGAGTCTGCTCTTGACGAGGTGCTCATATTCACAAACAAGAACATGATACCTTTTGACACCCGCTCGCCTTTCAACCCTTCAGGCATAAGGCTGGGAACGCCCGCCCTGACCACCAGGGGTTTCAATGAGGAGGAGATGCGTGTCATCGGCGAGTGTATAGCTAAGGTCATCAACGGTTTCAGCAATCCTGCCGCAAGGCATAAGATAAGGTCTGAAGTGCTTGAGCTTTGCAGGCGTTTCCCGATATATGAGGGGCTGGTCCAATGAAAGTCATAGCTATCTGCGGGAGCCCGAGGAAGGGCAACACAGAGCAGATGCTGCAGTGGGTGCTTGACTCCTGCAGGGCAGGGGGTGCCGAGGTGGAGATGGTGCTCCTTAAGGACCTGAAGATACAGCATTGCACCGGTTGTGACATGTGCTATGGTGCTGGGAGACCTTGCGTCATCGACGATGATATGGAGTCTGTCATATCCAAGATGCTTGAGGCTGATGCCATTGTTTTCGGCAGCCCGAATTACTTCTTCAATGTTTCAGGGATGATGAAGGATTTCATCGACCGGACCAATTGCATATGTGATCCGTACCTCTTGAAGGGCAAGGTCTCTGCCTGTGTTGCAGTGGGTGCGAGGGATGTCAATGAGACTTGTCTTGTGGAGTCTGTATTCAAGAAGTATATCGGAGTGATGGGTATGGTATGTGTCGGCTCAGTTATCGGGAAGGCTGAAGACCCTGGTGAAATAACCAAGAATGAGGATGTGAAACTCGCCTGCACAGAACTAGGAAACAGGATCCTGGACAAGCTTAGGCATTAGCGCCGCCTTTATGCATTTACACCGCCAGTCTGTGACTGGAGGGGTAAATGTGCTCGAAAGCGAGCAAGTATGTTAATTGACTGTAACATGTGCTAGTTGCGAGCTTTTGACATCTCCGATGAGAAATATCGATCCGCAGACGAGTATCAGGTCTTTCTCGCCGGCCAGTGACTTGGCGTGCTGGAGCGCTTTGATGGGCTCCCTTATCTTTGTGCATTCTATATCATCAGGGACTTCGTCTATGGACAGCCTCCTGGCGACGCTTGTCTGCGTGAATATCAGCTCATGGTGTTCTGGCAGCCGTCTGAGCATCTCCTTGTAGTCCTTGTTGTTGCTCACCGCAAAGATTATGAACAGCCTGTCGTACTTCAGTGTCTCGACATATCTTCTCAGTGCCTCTATCCCTCCAGGGTTGTGCGCGCAGTCGAGCAGGACGTTCTTCTCGATGAACTCCACCCTTCCAGGCCATTTGACCTTGCGCAGCGATTTCTTCACAGTCTCTTCATCTATCCTGAGCTCTTTTGCTGCCTGCACCGCTATCCCTGCGTTCTCTTTCTGGAACGATCCCTTGAGCGAAAGTTCATAGTCAGTGTCTTTGGCCATGATGAGCGTTGCATCCTTCTCTGCGGCTGCCTGCCTTATCAGTCCCATCAGCCCGTTGTTGGCGTGCGTCACGACTACGGGCTGGCCCTTCTTTATCATGCCGCACTTGTCTTTTGCGATCTGCTCGACAGTGCTTCCGAGTATGTCTGTGTGGTCGAGCGATACCTTGGTGATTATTGTCATCTCTCCTGTGTCGAAGTTAGTCGCGTCGTACCTGCCTCCGAGCCCTGCCTCGAATAAGGCATACTCCACCTTCTTATTGACGAAATGCAGGACTGCCATGAGCGTGACAAGCTCGAAGAATGTCAGGTCTGCCAGTTTGGACTTTGCTTCGAGGAACACCTCCCTGAACTCCTGCTTGCTTATCATCTGGCCGCCCACCTGTATCCTTTCCCTGACATCGACAAGGTGAGGCGATGTGAACATCCCTACCTTGTGCCCTGCGTCATGGAGTATCTGGGACATCATCGCGGCCACAGAACCCTTGCCGTTAGTCCCGACTATGTTTATTATCTTCAGCTTCTGCTCAGGGTTGCCGAAGAGCTCGAGGGCGGTCTTTATGCGGTCTATGCCCAGCTTCATGCCTGAGAATTCCATGCTGTTCATGTACTTGACTATGCCCTCGTAGGTGACTGTGTTCATGGTAAGAAAAAAGAAAGCAGGGCTTATTTAAATTTATCTGGAAAATGTATCTAGAGATAGGACTAGATCTTTCCTTTCTTTATCTGCTCCTTGAAATAGTCTATCTCCATCCTTATTGTCTCAGGCAGCCTTCCCAGGTCATAATACTCATCGTCAAAAGGCACCAGCCCCTGGAACACTGGCATCAGCTCAAGCAGTTTCCGTATCTCCTGCTGGGCTATTGACCTGTACGAGTCTATGCCTGCAGGCTGTGTCCTCAGCCCTGCCTCGTAGAAGCATTGCACAGGTTCTTTTGTGGCGACATGTCTCAGGACGTTTGCCATCACAGGCACGTATTCCGCTGCTGCGTGCATCCCTTCCTTCTTGAACAGGTCATAGACCTCCTTGACCTCGTGCATCATCGCCACGAACTCTGGTTTCATCCCTATCTCTTCTATCTCCTTGGGCATGTTATACCCTATGACTGAATACCTGTTGGTCTGCTGCCTGTCACCTCTCTGCCTCTGGAGGTCCCTGTAGGCTCCTATGTCATACACCCTTTCGAACACTACAGCAGCTATCTCAGGAGCCTTGTTGAATATGTCATGCCTGGATTTTCCTTCTGCGGCCGCGCGTGCTATCTCACGTTTCTCCTCGAACCTCAGTTTCTGAACGACTTTCTTCAGCTCTTCTATGCCTGCTCTGCCGTCGCCGCCATTCAGGAGTATGCTTGCCAGGACCAGGTCCTGCAGGTCGGGTGGTGCGTGCACCAGTGTCGAGACGCAGTCGTAATGCTGGTATCTGAAGTCTTTCCCAGCGCCTTCTGCTTCGACGAATTTCCTGTGCAGCGCGCGCAGTGTGGGCGGTATGTTTGCGTGGTATTCGCTTCTGTTGCCGTACTTCATGAGTTCAGGGCTTATCTTCCTGGCCTCTGCCTGCGCTGCTGCGCCGAGTACCTGCATCTCCATTATCTCTTCTGACTGCCATGCTGTGAGCATGTCCTGGAATCTCCTTGTGTTGAGGGTGATGCCGAGGGAGGTAGTCATGTTCTGCGGTAGGAGATAACGTGCCACGTCGAATGCCTTGCTTTTGATTATCCCTTCCCAGCCCCTGTCCCTCATGCGCAGGTCTGTCCTTCCGAGTGCTTTCTGTATCTGCGCGTCTGCCTCTGCCCTCTTGTGGGCGAATTTATTATTGAGGTGGTCGAGCAGCTTGTCATACGCCCTTTCGTATAGCTCTATCAGCCTGCGGTCCAGGTCGAGAAGTATCTTTTCGTATCTTGTCCCTCGCACTTCGTATGGGACGCCAAGGTTCTCTGCTGTGAAAGGGAGCGCCCTTGTCGACTGCTCCTGGTATGCGCCTTCGCGTGCCGCCTCGAGGAACTTTGTCGCTCTCTGGCTGACGCCTTCGAAGCATATCCTTATCGTGCCTGAGTCCCTGAGGCTTGCGTGGCCGTACTTGACACCCCAGGTGTCTATGAATTTTCCTGCTTTCCTCAGGTGGCCTGAGAGCATGGCCGAGACGTCTTCGCCTGACCTTATCATCTCTGCTAGCTTTGCTACTGATGCCTGTTTCTCTTTCTCGTGCATGTCATGCAACAGCTGCAGAAGCCTGTCCCTTCCTGTGAGGTTGCTTCGCGCGTACTGGCCCATGACCAGCGCCCATAGCTCGTTGGGCATGTTGTCTGTTGCGCAGTAGATGTTTGAGTGTGTGTTCGTGAAGAAGTATTCGAGGACTGTTATTTCATCTTCTTTGTAGTCATCTCCTGTCTTTCCGCGGAGCCTTCCGATTCCGCAGAAGCCGGGCTTGAGCCTGCCGTCTTTATCTAGGATGGTCTGTACGATTTCAGTCAATGTCTGTCCCCCCATTTTTTGATGCCTTCTCTGGAATATTCTAAAGATGGCATGTGATATTTAAAATATGAGGTTCATTTAAAAGAGGGTCTTGCGTCAGAGTCAGTGATTATAAATACAAAAATTATAAATACGAAAGAGAGTCAGGTCTGTCTTGATGACATTGATAACTGAGTATGGCAAGAAGAGCGGGCTATATCTTGTTGCTGAGTCCATCGACTGCGGTGGCAAGGGTTCTATAGTGAGCGCGATAAAGCGCGCAGAGGTCTCGGCAGGCAAGCACATCATCGACCTGCGTCTTCTGTGGCATTCTGATGAGGAAGGTAAGGTCCCTTCTGCGCAGGGCAATCCCTTGTTTGCAATCTACGGGATTGATGATGTCATACCAGAGTATGGCAGGCTGAAAGAATACTTTGTCAGGAAGGACGGGAGAGGTATTGATGTGATCTTCGCCTGCGAGCCTACCTGGGCAAGGACCGGTCTGAAGATAAGGAAGAAGCTCATCCATGAGGTGAAAGGCCTTGATTACACTGCCAGGGATGCTGCTGAGGCGTATGCAGAGGACAGGCATGAGTTGATCTCCAGGCTTATCCGCCCTGCAGTGCTTGATGGTGTAGATGTGTATTGCGAGCGTAATTTCTGCTCAAGTGTTGTCTACCAGTCTTCCATGGACAATCCTTTGAGTGTCGATCAGATACTTGCTCTAGAAGGCAATAGTTACGCTGCTGGGAACGCTCCGCACCTGTACGTAATCTGCGATGTGAGCGCCGAGACTGCGATGGAGCGCAAGTCTGCCAGGGACAAGAAGGACTGCTGCAAGTTCGAGACATTGGAGTTCCAGAGGCGGATTGAGGGAAAGTACAGGGCAGGATGGCTTAGGGATATTCTTGAGTCACAGGGCTCTCAGGTCGCTTATGTGAATACCGAGAAGCCGACAAGGCCTGAAGACACGATAAGGGCTGCGCTTGCTGTGGTCAAGCTTTTCAGGTCTGGAAAGCTGAAGCATGGCCAGAAGTTCAATTATGATTAGATAGTGCGGGAAATAAGCAAGAACAAGGTCTTAATCGACAATCTCTTCTTCGTTCTCCTCTTCTGCCTCAAAGCATTCCTTGCCTACGCACTCGAACAGTGTCCTGTTGCTCTTGATTGTCTTGTAGCTGATGTTGCTTTGGGGGATCAAACATAGCACCTCTTTTACTCCTCTTATCCCAGCAGGATTAGTGAAAAATTCGTCTGAAAAAAAGTTGGGGTGGTTCTGAAATCGTGAAAAGAATTCCAGAACCATGAATGCAGTATTTCCAGAAACAAGACTAGTATTTAAATTAACCCAAACTGAAAAATATCGTTGCTAAAATATAGTCTGCAGTGCGACACCACTGCATGATGAAATTATGTTTGTCACGAATGGTGTTATGTAGAAAAACATCGACGGATTTGGGCGTTTCCAGGGTCATTTATCAAAAGTGAATATCTGGTGGAGTTTTTCCTCCACAATATCTCCTGTCTCCGCGTCAACTTTCATGTTGAGTGTCTGGAATGTCTTTGTGATGTATGTTATGTTCCAGACCTGTCCGCAGTCTATGTTCTGAAGTATGATGACTTCCTTGATAGGTGCGTGCTGCTTGTATTTGTTGTTCTGGAGCTCCCTGCACTTGGCGCTCGCGTCCCTGAAGCAGACCTTCAGCCTTGACTCATCCAAGGGGTTTATCTTCTCTCCTGGCTTCTTGAAGACTTCTTTGTCTTCCCTGGACTGTATGTCCTTGAGCTCCTCATCAACGGTGAATGATGTCATGAGCTTCTTCTTGTAGTCATAGAATCCTATGTCATACTTGACATCCTGGCCCGGGTCAAGCATTATGAACACATGGACGAGCTTGGAGTCTTTGTTCTTCGCCTGCCACTGTCTGAACTGCTCTGTCTGCTTGAATCTCTTGAGGATTTCCAGTACTTTCATGTTGCATTGTTTGCCTGGTGCGTTTATATATTTTGTGCAAAACAATTAAAAGAATGCTGTTTATCCTCACTGCATGGTCAAGGATGCCTACAAAAAACTATTGGAGCAGCAGCAGTACAAGCTGATAGGAGACCATTCTGCTGTCAAGGTCTGCACCTGGACAAAGAAGTCATTGCGGGGCCAGGGTGTCTGCTATAAGGAGCAGTTCTATGGCATCCGCTCTCACCGCTGCTGCCAAATGTCTGTGACAGTCAACTTCTGTGACATGGACTGCATCTACTGCTGGCGTGAGCATTACAATGAGCCGTTCTCAAGCATTGATGATCCTAAGGAACTGGTCACAAAAGCAGTCGCTGCCCAGCGCAAGCTTCTTTCTGGCTTCGGCGGCCTGGAGAAGACTGACCAGAAGAAGTTCAGGGAGGCGCAGGACCCTGACCAGTTTGCGATATCTCTGACAGGGGAAACGCTGTACTATCCGAAGCTGGACGAGCTCATCAAGGAGCTGAAGAAGCGTAAAGCGTCTGTCTTCATTGTCACTAATGGCATGCTTCCTGAAGTTATGGAGAAAATGGAGCCTCCGACACAGCTCTACGTTTCATTGGACTCGCCTGACAGGGCTCTGCAGGAAAAGCTCTGCAAACCCTTGCACAAGGATTGCTGGGAGCGCCTCTTGCGCAGCCTTGATATCCTTAAGAGGTTGAAGAGTAAGACAAGGACCTGCCTCCGCATCACTGCAATAAAAGATATGAATATGCTGGACCCTGCTGGCTACGCAGAGCTCATCAAGCGCGCAGACCCTCATTTTGTTGAGGTCAAGGCATACATGTTTGTAGGCGCCTCGACAATCAAGCTCGACATGGCCAACATGCCTCTGCATCCTGAAGTTAAGAAGTTCGCAGAAGATATTGCAAAGGCAGCAGGATACAAAGTCATAGATGAGCAGAAAGCATCACGAGTCGTCCTTCTCATGAAAGAGGATTGTCAAGAACCCAGGTTCTTGACTCCCGAACGAAGCGAAGCGGAGTGACTGAATCGATGGAAGAATGATGGATTTCTGATTATACAACCAATATCATCCCCCACGGCCCGGGGTTGATCATCTTTGTGCCGTCTATCCTGTCTTTCGCTCCTGCGTTCTCATGCAGATGCCCTGATATCACGAGCTTTGGCTGGACGAGCTTTACGAACTGCCGTATGGATTTGCTGCCTGCCGGCTGGTCGAGTATGAGGTCGAGCTTTGTGCCGTATGGCGGAGCGTGCGTGACGAGTATTATCTTCTTGCCTTCAGGGACCTGCTTCATGGCCTGCTTAGCCCAGTCCTCGAATTCCTTGTCTTTTGTCGAGAACCCGCCGCCTCCGTAGCACATGAATACATATCCGTTGGCATCTAGGATTTCCTTGTGCAGGAACCTGACGTTCTTTGCCTTTGCGCAGAGCCTGCGCATGGTGCTCTCTTCCTCGTGGTTGCCGTGCAGCATGATCACAGGCACCCCTATCTCATCGAACTTCCTTATTATGGCCTCGTTGGAGTCGCCGAATATGGTATGGTCTCCTGCGCTGACGATGTAGTCCACCTTCTCCTTCTTGGCCAGCGCAGCTATCTTCTTGATTACGCTCATAGAACCGTGCAGGTCGACCAGTGCGAGTATCTTCATGCCCCTGAAGACATGATTATTAATTATAAAGCTTTTGTTTTTCCTGGCTCTGTCCCGAGAGTAGGCAGCGCCTGTTTGTGAGGCAATGCATAACATTGCTCACGCCCGTTGTGGGGGGACGCCTCCGAGCGAAGCGAGCGAGGTGCCGCACGCACGAAGTAATTTAGAACGCGTAGCGTTCTAAAGTCTTTAGAATCTTCGATTCTAAATAAGTGCTAGCACCCCTACGGGGAACAGGGCTTTCGCATTGACACAACACTGGCCGAACTTGGCGCTGCCCGAGCGTAAGCGAGTCTCGGGACAGAGCCG
>Ga0180009_10002083_pt1 | contig 23667 bp, 6 predicted proteins | sample OS_PC_MetaG_FD_123537 | JGI IMG/M metagenome (GOLD analysis project Ga0180009, IMG submission 123537) | Groundwater microbial communities from the Aspo Hard Rock Laboratory (HRL) deep subsurface site, Sweden - OS_PC_MetaG | ecosystem: Environmental > Aquatic > Deep subsurface > Groundwater...
ATTTTGCACTGGCCCCCATGTTTCCTGAAATTGCCCAGATTACCCTGGCTGATTCTTATGATATTGCCCAGGGGGGTGGTTATGAGATCCAGGCAGAAGTGACAGGGGTAACGGGCGGCAAGGTATGGGCCACTGTTAAACCGGCAGATTATGCGCCGCCTTCTGTAACTGAAGAATTCCAGACTCCGGATATTCAGGTGCCTTCTGTAACCCTTGTTGATGCAGATGCACAAGGTGAAATGGATGGTATTTTTGAAGGAACGGGCGATTTTCCGTGCAATGGTATGTATGATGTTATTATCTTTGCACGGGATGTAGAGGGTAACATCACCCAGTCCGCTATCAACAAGGTCACAGTGTCCGGTGGCGAGGAGTGCACTGGTGAAGAGACCGATGAGATTGAGACTGGAACAGGCTGGAGTCTGCTCAGTTCACGTATAAGCTTTAATGCGGCTGACAAGTTTTCTGACAGCGCCAAGTTTGCCAGCGTGTGGAAGTGGGAGAGCGGCGGCTGGGCAGTCTATCTGCCGGGTGGCGGCACGCAGACCTATGCAGATTCAAAAGGTTTCAGCGTGCTTTCCACCATCAGTCCGGGTGAAGGTTTCTGGGTAAACAGTATAACACCAGAGACGTTTTTCATTTCAGGAACTCCAACCACAGGCAGCTTGACTTTGACCCCGGGCTGGAACCTGGTTGGCCTTAAGAGCGACCAGGGTGTGACAGTCACTACTCTCATCTCCGGAAGCGAAGCAAATATTGCCTCCCTCTGGAAGTGGAAAGACGGCGGCTGGGCCGTTTATCTACCGGGTGAAGGTGATGGCGGTGCTGCCTATGCCCAAAGCAAGGGCTTTAGCGTGCTTACTAATATTAATCCGGGCGAAGGCTTCTGGGTGAACGCAACACAGCAAACTACATTGGATTAATTGAAGTCTTACTTAGCTGGGTCAGATTTGTGAGGAATTCGGGGTCAGGCTTTTGTTATTGCAGTTATCATGCGCGATAACGCAATAACGAAAACCCCATTATTTAGGAGTTTTTACCTATTGACTATCCGGTTCAGATTTACTAAAGAATCTTAATAATAATTCACGACAAAACCAAACCTGTTGAGAGACAGGCATGGAATACCATAGTTCTGATTAATAGCTGGTTGCCATTTAACGATAATATCTCATATGGAAATTGAAAAGGAGAGAATCAGGGTTAATCAGCGAAAAAATATAGAAAAGGAAGACCTTTTAGGGATGTTTGCAGCCTTAACAAAGTGAGAAATAAACCAGGACTGGAATCTGCAAAGCTCCGATATAACATTTAGCGTGACGGAGAAGCTATCTGACGACACCAAGTTTATTTTTTTTAAAAAATATTTTTATGGAGGAAATTGTATGAAACAGTTTTTAAACTCTTTTCTTTTTTTTATTCTTATTATATTGCTGGTCAGTGTCTCCAGCGTATACTCGGCAGATATCCCGCAAACGCTCAACTATCAGGGAAATTTGACGGACAATACCGGCCAGCCATTGTCCGGAACAAAACAGATAACCTTTGCATTGTATGACATCGCTTCCGGCGGTACTGCCCTTTGGACGGAAACCCAGGCAATAATGTTAAAAATAAGTTAACTACGTCCCTTATGTTGTGAGGAGCTGTCAGTGCGTATTAAACGGATTTTTAATCTTAACGCCCCGGATGATTTGTCCATGATTGAGGTCTTCGGTCAAGACCACGCCACACTTGGCATGTTCAGCAGAGGTGACGATCAGAGCATCCCAAAATGATATCACATTGATAATACTGACATCGATTGCATCATTGATCAGTTGCGGGGTGGTCACAACGATTTCAAACCGTTCGAAGGAAGACAGGATATCTTTGGCTGCAAGCGGATCAACTTCCAATTTTTTAGTAGCAACAACATAAAACTCCTGCAGAACCTGAGTCGATATAACCCCAAGATTATTTTGTGTAAGGGCTTTAAGCAATCTGCGACACTTCTGCTGTTTCTCCACGTTGTGTTCATCCATCGCGTAAACAAGAATGTTGGTATCGATAAATATTTTAGATGTCATACAAATCATCTCGTCGCCATTGACGACCTTTGGAATTAATCTGCAATTTATCCATTTTTTCAAAACATTCATCAATCCAGTCTGTCGAATCAATTACAACGGTTTGCTCTAAGAATTTACGAATTAACGCATTTAGTGAAGTCTGATGCTTTTGGGCGTATATTCTTCCAGCATTTAGCAGTTTCTGATTCATGGAAATTGTAATATTGGCCATTATGTCCTCCTGTTTTGGTTGTAGTCAATACAGTAATTATATGTGTACACTGATTATGTGTCAATTCTTTTTTCACGAACCAAATAGACTTATTCAATACCAGGTACATTGCCATCACCATCAACTGACTCTGAAACCGCGCTACGCAATGGATATATCATGATTAACGCATGGATTATAGAACTGCTCCATTTCAGTTGAGCAAGCCAGTTCAGAGCCTTCACCAATAACAAAAGCCCATTATTTAGGGGTTTTTACCTATTGACGGGCCGGTTTAGATGTACTAAAAGATTTTAAGCTATTAATAATCCACGACAAAACTAAACCTGTTGAGAGACAGGGATGGAATACCATAGTTCTGATTGATAGCTGGTTGCCATTTAGCGATAATATCTCATATGGAAATTGAAATGGAGAGAATCAGGGTCAATCAGCAAAAAAAAATATAGAAAAGGAACGCCTTTTTGGCAGAAGTAAGTTATCCCAGGGAATAAAACTCTGGGATGGTAGGAGAAATGATAGGCCTAAAAGGGAGGCCAAAGTAGGGATGAAAAATAGAACTATTAATATTTCTCAATTTTTGTCATTTTCCAAGAAGATTGCTTTCAGTTTTTTGTTTTACTTGGCCTTGATCGCATCTACTTGTCTGCCAGTTATGGCAGAGCAGATCGAACAGCTTATTACAAATGGTAGTTTTACTTCCGATTTTTCTGGATGGATAAAACAAGGAGACGACTCTTGGGCGGGGAATAATCTAACGAATTATCGTACTTCCCCTGGTTATGCTGCTTTAGGTGTATGGAACGATGGGTGGGCTAAAGACAATGCCGATGGGGCATTCTATCAAACTGTTACGATACCTGCCAATGCTACAACAGCAACTTTTAGTTTTTGGTATTACATTTCAACACAAGAAGAAACAGTTAATTCAAAGTATGATAATCTATACGTAACTGTCCGTGATTCTTCTGGTGGGTTTTTAGAGGAGGTGGTAACGCTTTCAAACCTAGACGAAACTACCGGATATGTTAAATACACTTTTGATATGTCTTCTTCTTACATAGGCGAAACTATTAGAATACGTTTTGGAGCTACTACAGATTCGACAAATACTACGACCTTCCGTATAGATGATGTAGAAATTGTATCCGTGAGCGCTACCCAATATTCCTTGAGCATAAATGTATCTCCTATAGGGTCAGGAAGTGTGTCAGGTGAAGGGTCGTATGATCCCGATACATCAGTTACTTTGACTGCAACACCAAACAGCGGCTATGAATTTGAAAATTGGAGTGGTGATGTTATTAGCACTATCAATCAGCTCATAATCACGATGGATGGCGACAAAGATATTATCGCAAACTTCACGCAAGTAGGATCCATACGCGTGTCTATTGTTCCAGAAGAAGTGGTGTCTGCTGGAGCGCAATGGAGAGTGGCCGATGAAAGCAGTTGGCGCAATAGTGGTACAATTAAGTCTGATGTCCAATTCGCTACATATACAATTGAGTTTAAGGATATAGTCGGTTGGATCACGCCACCAAATAAAGAAGTTACTGTCTTTGCTGCTGTGCCGGATCCGTGGATAAATAGCGATCCTTATGTCAGTGAAGACGTAATCGCTCCTGAAAACTCTACTATTTCTATCAATAGCGGAGCTAATTACACTTTCTCTACTTCAGCAATATTATCCATTGCAGCCACCGACAATATAGGCGTGACTGGATATTATGTTTCCGAATCTGACATTACTCCCTCCGCAGATGCCGAAGGCTGGGTAGTTGCCAGCTCATCTACAGCCTATAACGCAGATATTTCTTTTTCCCTGAGTTCCGGTGATGGCACGAAAACAGTATATGCATGGTTTAAGGATAAGGTAGGCAATGTTTCTTCAATGACGAGTGATAGCATTATCATAGATACCACCTCGTCAGTCATCATAGGGCTTTCTGACGATATAACCGCCGTTCAGACCAAGACCTGGGCCTGGAATGCCGATGAAACCGCTACTTTCAGGTATGCTATTGATCAAAATGCTGAGTGGACTTCAACCGGTAATTTTGCTGATATTACGACAGCTACAAAAAATGATGTAGATGGCACATGGTATATCCACGTTCAAGCCAAAGATGCGGCAGGGAATGAAAGTAATGTTGTTACTGTTTCAGCAGTTCTTGACAATACTGCTCCCACTGCCAGCATTTCCCCTGCTGGAAGCTTCTTTAATATAGATCAAAGCATTACCCTTTCTGCCAATGAAGTAGCAGATATTTTCTACACCACGGATGGGAGTGACCCCACCACAGATTCCTCCAAATATATGTCAGCAATAGCCGTGACTGAAACAACCACAATCAAATTTATTGCCATTGACACAGCAGGCAATCAAACTTCCGTTTACACCGAGACTTATACGATTGATATTGAAGCGCCTGCATTAGGAAGTATAACCATATCCGACAATCAGGGGTATACAAGTCAGGCAAAACCCACTTTACAGCTTGCATCTACAGGAGCTGCATACATGCGGTTTGCATCATCGGAAGAGGCGCTTTCTACAGCCTTGTGGCTGGTATTTGCTGAAACTTGGAATAATTTTGATATAAGCACCGGAGGAGAGGGCACTAAAACCGTGTGGGCGGAATTCAAGGATTTGGCAGGGAATATTCAAACAGTCCATGTGAGCGATTCTACCCTTTATGACACAACCACACCTGTTTCCCAGGTTGATAAGGCAGGGGGAATATACGAAGAAAGTGTTACTATTCAGTTGTCTACAGAAGAAGGATCGACCATTTATTACACTGTTGATGGAAGTACGCCTACGACAGGCTCCACCCAATATTCCAATCCCATTTCCATAACCGAGGACACTACCATTAAATTCTTTGCAGTAGATAAAGCCGGCAACGCTGAGTTTGGTCACACAGAAACCTACATTATTCCTGTGCTATCAGAAATTAAGATTAACTCTGACACAATCCTCATTGATGAATATAAGGGAACTGTTCAATTCTCAGCCACCGGTGTTTATGAAAACATTGATGACAAGGATATAACATCGCAGGTGGAATGGATATCTTCCAATAATGAAACAGCAACAATTGACGAGACTGGTCTGCTTACAGCGATTGAAGCAGGATTTAACTCTGTCGAAATAAGCGCCAAGATGGGTCAGATTGTGTCGAATAAAATTGTGGTGACACTCAATATCCTTGTTACGCTGGAGTCTATTGAAATATTGCCGGATTATCTTGTCTTAACTGCTCTTGGCGTTACCTCCGATGTCATTGCCATTGGACATTATTCTGACGAAACAACAGAAAATATTACCATGCTTGCCGCTTTGATACCTGGGGACAATTCAATTGTTTCAATAAATACAACTGGTACTGTTACTGCCAAAGGGTCTGGCTCAACAACATTAAGTGCTATGAAGGACGGAATAACGTCTCAGATAAAAGTAACAGTTGGAGACCTGGATCAAACTGAAATCGAAGAAATCATTGAGAACCGCGGCAATTTGATTCTGGTGACCGGTGGCGGTACAGATGATACATTATGGCCGGTAAGCAATGCTTTATCCGACTATGTTTATAAGGTGTTCATCGGCCGTGGTTTTGTCGATGATGATATCTATTTCTTGAATCCTGAAACGGTTCACGATTATAACAGTGATGGGATAAACGATGATATCGTAGATGACTTTAATCCTACTCTTGAAGCCATCCAGGAGGCGATCAGCATCTGGGCAAAACAGGCGGTCACGGAAGGCCCTCTGTATCTGATTTTAGTAGATCATGGCGCTAATCAACAATTTCTTGTAAATACCCAGGGACCCACAGGGATAATGACAGCCACACAGCTGAACCAGTGGTTGAACGATTTTCAGACCATCACAGGCAGACAGGTGGTGGTTATCATAGAAGCATGTCAATCAGGTAGCTTTGTTGGTGCCTTAAAGCATACCAACCGGGTTATTATGGCAAGCACGGAGACAGGGCAAAATTCCAATCTGAATAACAAATTTTCTTTTGGTAAATTTTTTCTCAGCAGTATTTTCAAAGGTGGTGATTTAAAAAACGCCTATGATATTGCCAGTAATAAACTCAAGTACTTGCCAGCTCCCTGGAAGAATCAGGTCCCACAGTTTGATGACATGCAAGCTGGAGATCTAGCCCAGTCGATTTTTGTGGGAGGCAATTTCAAGATAGCGAGCGCCAGTCCTGTGATAAGCGGTGAAGTTACAGCCTCAGTTGCCAGCGACGGCAAGGTGACCATCAGCACTACAGTGACAGACCTTGAAGGGCTTCAGGATGTGTGGGCCATTGTACTGCCCCCTGATTTTACGTCACAGTACAAGGTGGATGATTTTAAAACACCTGATCTAACGGGTCTGCCTACCTTTGATATGACCAATGAAGAAGGCACGAATGAGTATTCTGTTTCCACCTACAGCATAGCCAAAGCCGGGGATCACAAGGTGATCGTTTATGCCATGGATACGGAAGGAAATATAGTCAACTCGGAGCAGAAGATTGTTACTATTACCGGAGTAAATCCGACCTGTCAGATCAGTCTTGCTGAAGGGTGGAATCTGATTTGTCTGTGCAGGGAACCAATTGATAGTTCAATTAATGTTGTTTTATCGGATACTAAGAACAATATTGCATCAGCCTGGAAGTGGGAGAACAACAAATGGGCGGTTTATCTGCCGGGTTTTACCCAGGAGCAGGTTGCTGCCTACATTGAATCAAAGGGATTCAATCAAATGACTAATATCACTTGCGGCGAGGGTTTTTGGATAAACTCCAGTATAAATCAAAGTTTGAGCGTTTCAGGTGCACAACTTTCTGATACTGGTATTTCTTTGGCAAAGGGCTGGAATTTGGTGGGCCTTAAAAGCGGCCAAGGCGAGACAGTCACTACTCTCATCTCCGGAAACGAAGGCAATATCGCCTCCCTCTGGAAGTGGAAAGACGGCGGCTGGGCCGTTTATCTGCCGGGTGAAGATGACGGCGGTGCTGCCTATGCCCAAAGCAAGGGCTTTAGCGTGCTTACAAATATTTATCCAGGTGAAGGGTTCTGGGTGAACGCAACACAGCAAACTGCATTGGATTAATTGTAATCTCACTTAGTGGGGGTCAGACCATGAAAACTAAAGATCTAACCTGGGACCGGTTCATATATCCGAGAGGCTCTGTAAGTCAGAAAACCATCAGCGCCTATATGGAAGCTCTTGACATCCATGCGCAATTCCCGCCCATCAAGGTTCAGAGGGTCTACAACTATACAGATGCCAATGCTGACAAAACAACAATAGCAACCATAATCTTAGATGGGGTCCACCGCTGGTCAGCATTTAAGGAAAAGGGAATCAAAGAGATTGAAGCCATTGAATGGAAGGATACGCCCCTTGATTATGAGGAGAACAAAATAGCACTTCTCCTTGAATCAGCCCAATGCAATACCAGCCATGGCGATCGATTAAGCCCAAACGATAAAAAGCAGGTCGCCCGTGACATTGCCTTAACAGATCCGGAATGCAAGTATACGGAAGAAGCCCTTGCAGAAAAATTAGGGGTTACCCGCCAGGCAGTCAACATCTGGATTTCAGATATCCGTGCCCGGCAGAGAACAAACAGAAACAGCATTATCATTCGCTTAAGCCGTCTGGGATGGACCCAGGAGAAAATTTCAGAAATAACGGGGATGACCCAGGGTAGAGTTGCTCAAATTATTAATAATGCAAATTTTTGCGAAATTAATAATTTGCTCTCCCAGGGCCATGACATGGAATACATTGCCCGTCATTTTCACATGGACCTGCCTTTGGTCTGGGCCTTGAGATTAGAAGGAAAGACGGACCAGGAAAAATTCAAAGAGCTTGGATGGGGCCTTCGCACATGGGACCAGTGGAATTTTAACGAATGTGATGCACGATTCGGAGACGACTGGCCCGGCCGTATCCCGGCCCAGCTCATTGCCCACACTTTGTTCTATTTTACAAAACCCCACGATCTTGTCCTTGATCCAATGGCAGGAGGAGGTGTAGTCCCTGACACATGTCTGCTTTTTGAGCGCAGATGCCAGGCCTTTGATCTTGCGGCCCAAGACAAGCAAGGCAAGCGCCCGGAAATAGAATACCACCACTGGGACTCCAAAAAAGAAACATGGCCCGTGACAAAAAAACCAGATCTGATCTTTTTTGATCCACCCTATTACACCAAAAAAAAGAAGGCATACGAACAAAAAGCAAACAAGCAGACCCCTTCAATATCATCCTATACCAAACAGGACTATGAAAGGTTTTTTAAAGATTTTTTCACCCTGGCCCACAAACAATCAAAACCCACAACCCGCATGGCATTCCTCAATGCTGACTGGCGTGATTTTGAATCCACACCCGCTTTAGAAGAAACCGTTGATAAATCAATCACCATATTTGATTATCACAGGCTTTTATCAGAAACGGGATGGCAGACAATCCATCGAATAGAATGTCCCCTGTCTACTGAACGCCTGACTGGAAATCTTGTGCAAAATATGCAGGACAAACGTATCCTGGGTACGATTGGAAGAACATTGCTGATCGCAAAAAAGAAATGAGGAGTTCAGGCTTTTGAGCAAGGAGAAATTCGCAGCCAGACCCCATTATAATAGTGTTTTACCTATTGACTGGCCAGTTTAAATGTACTAAAGATTTTGAGCAATTAATAATCCAGGACAAAACCAAACCTGTTGAGAGGAGAAGAAATGAAAATGGCTGATTTTTACAATTATAAATTTGTCAAAAGAATGCAGAGTTTCTTGTTTTTCAGCGTTAGATTTCTGGGGATATTTGTCCTTTTATGGGTCACTGCCACTACAGCGGAAGCTGAGTTGTCTTTTTCAACACAGACAATTGCAAATTTTGGCACTGGCCAGACCAGGAGCGTTCAGGTCGTATCCAACCACGCCTATGTGTGTTCCAGTGACAAGTTTGAATCCTGGGATGTCACCGATATCAATAACCCTGCGCTTCTGGATTCGGTTTCTGATATTTATGGAACTGATCTGGTCGTCAGTGGAAATTATGCCTACATTGTCATTGGAATGGCCGGTTTGAAGGTAATCAATATCAGCGATCCCTCTAATCTGGGTGATCCTGTGCAGGTTGTATCTGCAAATTCGGGAATGTTTTATGGGGTTTCAATTTCAGGGACCAAGGCCTTTCTGGTAGGTTATTCCTATAATGATAATGGCGGATTGCTTGAGGTATTCAATATTACCAACCCAGCCTCACCTTCTTCTCTCGGGACTTACACCGAGAGTGGTGATAGTGGTTATTATGATGTTGAGGTCAAGGGGGATTACGCCTATGTGGCAGTGGGCAATAAAGGTCTGAAGGTACTCGATATCAGCACAGCAGTTATAACGGAGGTATGGAACACGGGAGAAAGCTTTGATGCTTATTTTGATGCTTATGATATCGAGATTGAGGGGAACATGGCTTATCTGGCTGCACAATATAATGGTCTCAAAATCTATGATCTTACTGATCCCGAGAACCCCGTGCTGAAAACCACTTATAAACCGACCACTGATGATTATTATCTTTATGCCTTAAAGGTTGTGGAGGACAGGGTCTATGCCAGGGGTAATTCTTACGACTACTCTAGTGGGAACTCTACAGGCCGGTTAGACACAATTGATGTGAGTGATCCTGCTAACCCGGTTCTCAGCTCTATGGAGACTGTTGGTGGAGCAGATGGAACATTTACCGAGCAGGGCGTGGATGTTTCAGGCAATCTGGTTTACACCACGGGTTCTTCCGGCATTAGTGTGATAGCTGTCCAAACTCTCAAGGCAATGGAGAGCACGGCGTTTTCATTTGAAGTTCCGCTTTTGGATGCTTCCTCTTACACCTGGGCACTGGACAGCACGGGGACAGAGTTGGGCATGGTTGTGGACGAGGCGGGCAAGGTAACCTATGCCGATCCTGCAAACGCGCACGTGGGTTTTCACACATTCAACGTGACTGCCACAGCCGGTGACACAAGCCAGCAGACCTTTGCATACGATATCTGGGTGGAGAACCTTAACCAGACTCCGGAAATTACCAACACAAATTTATCAGTAACATGGTACAGAGATATCCCCAATATGTACCAGATATCGGCAAATGATTCTGATTTACAGGCCCCGGGTTATACAGAAAAACTTATCTACAGCCTTGATGCAGAAAGTATTGCGCTTGGCGCCACCGTGGATGCCAGCGGGCTTGTGATATGGAAGCCGACAAAAGCTCAAATAGGGCAGCATGTCCTGGTCTTGACAGTCACTGATGCAAAAGGGGCAAAGGCAAGCAAGAATCTCAGTGTGGCAGTTGCTACACCGGGAATCGAGTTTGAGTCCAATGACACCATAGATGAAGCCGCCGACAGTTCCCTCATCCCGGGAAAGACTTCCAAGGGGGATTTGTCAGATACAGGAAAGATTGATTACTACACCTTTACCCTGGATCAGAATAAGCTGATTGAGCTTTCCCTTATTACCCAGGGCACGGCTGATTATAAGGTGGAACTGCTTAGTTCGGAAGCTGCTTTGACAATTGACGATATTCTTTCAGACGAGAAAGGACTGGCTAGTTTTAGTGCGTGGTATGAAACGGATTTTTCAACAGTTTTGACAGAAAACGATATATTTAACGGCCAGTTTAAGATCAAAGACAACCTGCTTTTAACATGGGGCAATGGTCAATTTGGGGATCTATGGTCAAATGGATTGAAAATCTACGAACTAGGTTCCTCGTTGAAATATCTTGGACAGGTTATTTATGCAGAAGATTACTGGTCTGATCCGATTATAAATGGAACACGAATTTATTTAAGCGGAAACAATAGAAAAGGAGCAGTGGATTTTACAAACCCCAATAACCCTGCTTACCTTGGCTCGATTAATGAAGGAGAAGAACGAAATGTCTGGGATGCACAAGGAGATTACATCTTTGCGGCAAAGGGATGGCAATCCGACAAAGTCTATATTTACAAGATTGGTTCCAACGCCATTCAAGAGGTGTCCAGCATCACCCTGGATAAGGCCACAGAAATAAATCAGATCAAGACAGGGGGCGGGCTGCTGTTTGTAAGAACAAATTTTTGGGAAGACCCATGGTCGGAAGATTGCGGAACCTATCTTAATGTTTTTGATATTTCCACCCCGGAAACACCGGTTTTTATCCGGAAGCTCAAGGATTTTCAGGAACTGCGAAATGTAACAAATAATTACGTCTGGGCATGTAATGGTAATACAGTGAATCTCTACCAGATCATGGCCCTGAAGAACAATGAAAATCCTGTTCCCATTTCCAGTCTGACCCTTGACCATTATGTCAACACTATCTATGGAGAAAGTCCCTTCTTTTTTGCAAAAGGTGATAATCAGTTTTCAACAATTCTTATCAATCAAAATGGGAACATGAAGCTTCTCAGCACAGAGACAGGTAAAGGATATTTGAAAGGGGGATCATTTGCCAATGGTTCAGCTATAACCATGAACCAGGAGTGGTTTGATTATAATGGCACCTCTTTAACAAGCTATTCTTTGAAAATAGGAGACAGCGCCTGGGTCTATGAGTCATTCAGCGTTAAGTCTGGAATAACGACGGGAGAGTGGGTTTGGGATGAAAATCAGACCGGCTCCATCGCATCAGGTCATACCAGGGTCGGGCTGAAGCCCGGGACCTATTATGTACGTGTAACTCCGGATGGGGATGAAGATTCTAATCAAGTCTATGGCCTGCGATATGATGATCTGGGTGGTTATAATGATCCGGGCCAGTCTTTTGATCTTTTTTTTGGAACCACATATGAGAATTCCATATATACATTGCTGGATGAAGATATTTTCAATTTTTCCTTTGCCGGTCCAACCTTTTTTGAATTCAGCTTTGATAATTCCTCCGCAGATTCAGATTACATCTTAAGCCTGCTAAACAATGATGAGAAGATCATAGACCAGTTCAATCTACTTGCTGGGGAGGATGTTTTTGCAGGGATAAATCTTTTTGAAGATACCTATCAGTTTATTATTGAAAACTTTACTGTTGTGGATGCAGCAGAATCGTATACTTTCACAGCCACCAAAGAGGATGCCATACAACCCCTTCTTGAGATGGAGCCCAACGATTCAGAGGAAAATGCCATGCCTCTTGTCCTTGATGAAAAGGTGAGCGGTTACATATCAGGTAATGAAGACGCTGATATGTATCGGTTGTCCCTTAACGTCTCAAAAGCTATGGACATTGTTTTTTCCTCCCTGAGCGGTTCCGGCAGCTACCTGTTGACCCTTGAGATAGGCGGAAAGGTCATTGATCAGATCCAGGTTGATGCTTTTTCTATGGAAACACTTCCTTTGGCGCTTTTCCCTGGAAATTACATCCTTCGGGTTACAGGAAATGGTGTAGACTCCTCAGATCCATATACAATTGAATTAAAGGAAGTGGCTGATGCGGATCGGGAATTTGAGCCCAATAACGGGACCAAATTTGCAAATGGGATTGATAATGGTGATTTAAAAGATGGACGTCTTTATGGAAGCGGTGACCTGGATTTTTACGGAATGAGTGTGGATCAGAGTGCTCTTGTTGAGTTTAAACTGATTCCCTATGATACACAGGCAAATTTCTCAGTTACAATAAGCAATGCTGCCGGCACCCAGATTGCCAGCTTTACTGCAAACCAGACGGCAAAGTACAAGGAAGTTGGTTGCAAAGCCGGAAAATTCTATATCTGTGTGACGGGAACTAATCTGGATACCGGGCTTTACACCATCCAAGTCAATGGTGAGGTAGCAGGTATAAAGGAACTTCTTTCAGTCTCTTTATTGTCTCTGGCAGGGGAGCAATCGCTTCAGATTGAAAAAGAAGCCTCGCAAACCCTGGTTCTTTACGGAAGTTTTTCTGATGGATCAGTAGCAGATCTTTCAGATCAGGCTTCCTGGGTCAGCACTGATCAAAATGTAGCTGAAGTCCTGCAAGGTACTATTACTGCAAAAGCGGCAGGAAACGCCACAATAACCGCTTCTTATGGCGGAAAAACCGGAAAAGCAACGATTGTGGTCAGTGATCCAGAAGCCGGACAAAAAGCCAGCGCCAGCAAACAAGGCTACGGCAATCTGATTATCTTAGCTGGTGGAGGAGTCTTAGAAACTAATCATCTGAAAGACACTACGCAGCAACTTTGCGACCTGTTCTATATGAAATTCAAGGGCAGGGGATTTGACGATGCCGATATATTCTATTTGAATCCCGTTCAATACAAAGATCTGGACGGTAATGGGTTTGATGACCAGATTGTGGATACCACTAGTGTCACTGTGTACCAGTTTTTAAGTGCTATTACGGGATGGGCCAAAAATTACGATTCAGATGGTCCACTCTATATTTATCTCAATGATCATGGGGCAAATGACCAGTTCCAGATAAATGTGGGCCAGATTTTGACTGCAGCAGCATTCCATTCAACCCTTAATACCTTTCAGGAGACGACAGGCAGAGAGGTGGTCGTTATTATAGAGGCATGTCATTCGGGAACCTTTGTGGACAACCTGACCACGGGTGCAAAAGGTCCCCGTCTTGTCATAACAAGTTCTGGTGAAGGAATCTCCTATCTTGGAACAGGCGGCACCCCATCATTTTCTGCTTTTATGATCGACACGCTTTATAAAGGAGGTAATTTTAAAAATGCTTTTGCGCTTGCTAAAACAGGTTTAAATGATTCGGGAAAGCCATATACCTTGCAAGAACCACAGATGGTTGAGGTAAACCTGACAGCAGAGGAGCTTTTTGTGGTGGGCGATTTTGCCCTGGCCCCCATGTTTCCTGAGATCCCTGAAAGTGAAATCAGTGTTCCAGCTACTATTGCGCTTGGTTCTTCTGTTAATATTTCCGCTAAGGCAACGGGAGTTTCTGGAGGAAAAGTCTGGGCCACCATAAAACCTGTGAATTATGAACCTCCTGCCGTTAGTGGAGATTTTGTAACACCGGAATTGAAAATTCCTTCAGTGGATCTTGTAGATGAGAAGAATCTGGCTTTTGACGATGTGTTTGAAGGAACTTACGAGGGGTTTAAGCAGGGAGCTGACTACACCACAAATGGGGTTTATGAGCTAGTCATTTATGCGCAGGACATGGAGCAAAACGTGACCAAATCCTCCATTCATTCCATTACCCTGACCGGGGGAGACGACAACGCAAAACCGAATGCCGGCTTCACCTTTAGCCCTGCCAACCCGGAACCCGGGGAAATAGTCAGTTTTACGGACACATCTACGGATGACGGTGCCATTGAAAGTTGGGCCTGGAATTTTGGGGACACAGAAACATCCACTGAACAAAATCCAACACACACCTATTCTGCGCAAGGCACATATACTGCAACCTTAATGGTCACGGATGATCAGGGTGCAACAGGTTCTTACTCTAAAATGATAAGCGTTGGCACGGTTTTAAGTGGTACGGACTTGGAAATAATCCAGGGTTGGAATCTGCTGAGTTCCGATATAGCATTCAGCGTGACGGACAAGCTTTCTGACGACTCCAAGTTTGCCAGCGTGTGGAAGTGGGAGAGTGGTGGCTGGGCCGTATATTTGCCGGGTGGCGGCACGCAGACCTATGCTGATTCAAAAGGTTTCAGCGTGCTTTCAACCATCAACCCGGGAGAAGGATTCTGGGTAAACAGTGTGGGATCAGAAACGATTTCCATTGAAGGAACTCCAACCACGGGCAGCCTGACCTTGACCCCGGGCTGGAACCTGGTTGGCCTTAAAAGTGACCAAGGCGTTGCTGTCACTACTCTCATCTCTGGAAACGAAGCCAATATTGCCTCTCTATGGAAATGGGAAAGTGGCGCATGGGCAGTTTATCTACCGGGTGAGAGCGACGGCGGCGCTGCTTATGCAGTAAGCAAGGGCTTTACTGTGCTTACCAGTATTGAGCCGGGTGAAGGGTTCTGGGTGAACGCAACCCAGCAGATTACATTGGATTAATTGAGATCTTATTTAGCGGGTCAGGCCATGAGAACTAAAGGCCTGACCCCAAACGATAAAAAGCAGGTTGCCTGAGGATCGACCCGGTAACAAATCCTTAAAACGCAGTTTTAAGCCCCTAAAAAAGGAGTTTAAGAGGAAAAAACACCTCCCATTGAAATGATTCTTCTTTAAAAACAAGTGCTTATCGGGGTCAGACCCCATTATCCATTATCAAATCATAATAGTATTGACTGCGAATTGCTGGTGTAGTATGTCATTAAGTTCAGGACTCTACAAGTATAAGACAAAAAAGAAAGACTATATTTTTTCATAGAAAACCAGGCCTTTTTGACATAGTAATTTACTAAGGAGACTGTCATGAAAAGAACATCAATCTTTCAAGCTCGGCTAATCATATTATTTTGTTTTTTTGGGAGTCTTCTTGTGTCCTCCCACGTTTTGGCGGCACTGAAATATCCGGCTTATTCAAATGGTATTATCGGCAGTTATGATACTGATCTTAATGCCCGTGACGTGGCTTTGTCCGGCAACTATGCCTATGTGGTCAGCGGGAGCAATCAAATCCAGATTTTTGATATCAGCACTCCTGAAAGTCCTCAATTAATAAAGACCCTGGACACCCAAGGCAATGAATACACCCCCAAATTGTTTATTTCGGGCAGTACACTTTATCTGGCTTCCGGCGGTAATGGTATCAGGATCATTGACATATCAAACCCGGCCAACCCGTCAGAACTCGACCCAATACAATTGGATCAATTTACCAATTTTGGGGGCTGGCATACCCAGGGTGTTTTTGCCGGAGATAATTATATTTATGTCGCTGGTAGCTGGAGTGAATTTGACGGAACCAATTGGAATTGGAAACAGGGATTATTGATCTTTGCGGACGACACAAAAGCCATGGTGGGCCAATACGTGGCCAACAATGATGCCAGAGGAATTTATGTCAGCGACGGTTATGCCTATCTTGCCGCCGGCTGGCAGGGTGGCCTTAAAATTATCAACGTGAAAGACCCGGCCAATCCGACCATTGCCGGGAGTGTAACCACTGACGGTGATGCCAGGAATGTTTATGTCAGCGGTAATTATGCTTATGTGGCTGACGGCTGGTCAGGGCTGGCAGTGGTGGATATCAGTGATCAGACCTCACCTGCAAAGGTTGCCCAGGAGACCATGAACAACTTTGAAGCTTCAGATATTTTCATGGACGGCAATCTTGTTTATCTGAGTGATCAAAACGGTGGCGGTTTAAAGTGCTTTGATGTTACCACCCCAGATAATCCCAAGCTGCGCACCATGATCAGCGGCAATGCTTCCTATGGGGTTGCAGTTGCAGAATACGCCTATCTGGCTGCAGGAAACTCAGGCCTTAAGATCATAGACATCGGAGTTGCAGCTGAACCCAGACAGGTCGGTTATTTTTCCACCAGCCAGACCAGGGAAGTATTTGTCAGCGGCAATTACGCTTATGTAGCTGACGGGTGGAATGGTTTCAAGATTTATGACATCAGCAATCCGACCAAATCGATCAAAAAAGGTGACGTCACCAATTTGAATGCAGAAGTACGGGGTGTTGCAGTCAGTGGAGACTTTGCCTACCTGGGGTGTGGTGACCAGGGATTCAAGGTGGTGGATATTTCCGATCCTAATGTCCCCAGCGTTGTAACGACATTATCAGAGACAGGTTATCAATATTGGGATGTTCTGGTCAGCGGCACCTATGCCTATGTCAAGGGGCGCAAGGATGACTGGGCCAATGACGGCTTGATTATCGTCAATATCAGTTCATCCACAAATCTTTCCCAGGTGGGCACCCTTGAAATTGGGAGCTGGTTTGACGGGTTTGACAAGGCTGGAGAATATCTTTATCTGGCATCAGGTAACAATGGTCTCAGGATAATCAATGTCAGCGATCCGGCCTCGCCAGTGGAGGCAAGCAGTATCGGGTTGGACCATTTTGCCCGAGACGTGGCCGTTCTGGAGAACTATGCCTATGTTGCCAACGATTGGGGCGGGCTCTATGTGGTCAACATCACTGATCCTGTCAAACCTGTCCTTGCCGGTATCTCCAAGGCCCAAAACACTATGAGTGTAGCAGCCATAGAGGGTCATGTCTTTACTTTTACGGACAAGGGTGTGAATATTTTTGATACAACGCTGCCCCAGGCTCCTATTCTTATAGGGACCATGGAATACGGATCAGGCTGGTGGGAACACCAGATAATTGCTGCTAACGGTTATTTGTATTTAAGTGGTCAGGACAGGGGTCTTCATATTGTTTCGCCTTATCCTGTTCAGGCCCTTGAAGACGAGGCTTTGAGCTACACCATACCGACCAGCGCGGGTAGTGCTTATTCCGGTTTTTCAATTGATGCCGGCGCCCAGGCTACGGGTATGTCCATTGACGGCAGCGCCGTATTGAGTTGGAGCACCCCGGACAACTCAGATGTTGGTTTGCATGAAATTCAGGTAACAGCCGATTCAGATCAGCTCACCTATCACCTGTGGGTGGAAAATCTTAATCAGAGCCCGGTCATAACTGTGCAGGACACCACCCTAGCATGGAAACACAGTTCCCTGAACACCTTTCAGGTGGCGGTGATTGATGATGATCTTAACGCTCCCGGCTATGCGGAAAGCTTTGTCTATCAGGTGGATGCCGGCTCATTGGTCAAGGGGATAAATATTGACCCCCAGGGTGTTTTAAAATGGACACCTGGTGACGATTCCGTGGGTGATCATTTGATCACTGTCACAATAACGGACAAGGCTGGTACGTCGGCATCGCAGAGTTTTGCAGTCAAGGTCTTTGATTTCAGTCAGCAAATTGTCCAGGTAAGCGGTACCATAATAGATCCCCAGCCCATGATATCCAATGCCCTTGATGTAAAGGTGGCCGGTGATTACGCCTATGTTGCAGGGGACAACAAACTTTACATTTTAGAGGCCGGCGATCTGGAAACTATAGTAGCAATAGTTGACGGCCCTGACGACCTTTGGGACGTCAAGGCAGTTGATGTTTTGGGAGATTATGCTTATGTGGCCTGCAATTGGCATGGCCTCCGCATCATCGACATTTCAACTCCGGGCAGTCCTACTGTGTTGCTGGGGGCCAATGGTGCTCAAGGCTATAAAATACAGGAACAATCCTGGTACAACAATGTTTTCATAGAGGAGAAAAACGGCAAGATTTATGCCTATGCTGTGGGTTCAAAAGAAGGTAGTGTTTCCTTTTTTGAGGCCATAGATGTGAGCAATCCTGCTGCTCCTGTTAAACTTGGAAATGTAGATGTATCCAATGAAGACTGGCCTTCGGCTGTCAGGGTTGCAGGGAACTATGCCTATGTGGCCTATGGGTGGAAAGGGCTTAAGATATACAATATCAGCAATCCTTCCAGTATCGTTCTTACCGGTAAAATTGACGGCATTGGAAGTATACGGGACCTTGTCCTGGGAGGCAACTATGCGTACCTGGCAGCGGAATGGGACGGTATGCGGGTGATTGATATCAGCAATCCAGCAATCCCTGCACTAGCTGCAACATATTCAACAAATGACAGCACTAAAAGTTTCCGGGGGATAGACAAACAGGGAGATTATGTTTACCTGACAAGCTATGCCGGAGACAAAATGGGTCTTGACATCGTCGATGTCAGCGCGCCGTTATCCCCAAAGACCGTTGATGCGGTCAAGGTGGACGGCAGCAGCAATGACATCATGGGAGTCAACTTTAGCGGAGATTTTGTTTATGCCACCTTTGGTTCCGGAGGTGTCAAGGCTTTTTCTTCCCTGACAATCATGGCTGAAAAAGACGATACGTTATTTTCTTTTGAGACTCCTGTAATCGGCGGTTCCAACTTTCAACTGGATGAAACTTCCAAGAGTTACGGGATGAGTATCAATCCAGATACGGGATTAGTGTCCTGGGAAAGCCTTGGCCCTGACCAGAAAGAGGATGGTACCAGCCTCTATGAACTTACCATAAGTTATAAGGACGTTTCCAATAATGATCAAACAATAAACTATTTTCTCTGGGTTCAAAATGTGAATACAGATCCCTCCATTACGGCAGTAACTGAAACCCTGGCCTGGAAGTATGGGGTGCAGAACAGCTATCAGGTGGAAGTTGTGGATGCAGACACAGCTGTTAAAGGATACAATGAATCTTTTACTTTTAGCGTGGATAATGCTTCCGCCGGCAAGGGTGTATTTATCAACGACAAAGGGCTTTTGACCTGGAGCCCGACGGCAGATCAGGCAGGTGAGCAAACCATCACTGTTATTGTTCAGGACAAAGCCGGCGCAACGGACTCCCAGGACTTTGCGGTCAAGGTCTTTAATATCAAACAAATACCAATGGTGGTTGGAAGAATTACAGGATTGATTGAAAATGCGCGTGTTGTCAAAGTCCAGGGGAATTATGCCTATGTCCTGGACAACAACAGCATGAGAATCCTGGATATCACGGACATCAACAATCCTGTCAAGATAGGCAGTGCTCCGTGCAATGATCCCCGGGATTTAGTCCTTTCAGGAAATTATGCCTATATAGCCGACAGCTGGGAGGGGCTGCGGATAGTCGACATCAGTGATAAAACGGCACCGCAGATAAAGGCCACTTTTAAGAGCATGTCGGAAGGCAGCTGGTGCCATTACGAAAGCCTGGCGATAAACGGCAATTATGCTTATCTGGCCGGAGAAAGAGAGCAGCAGCGGGTAATGGATGTGGTCGATATCAGTGACCCGACCGCGCCCAGCCTGGTGCAGACAGAGAGCAGCTATGAAGTCAGCAACCAGAACAATGACAATTTCCAATCCATTAAGGTGTCTGGCAATTATGCTTACCTGGCCCAGGGCTGGAATGGTCTCACCGTTTTAGATGTGAGCAATCCAGGAAACATCACCAAGGTCGGCGGTTTGCAGAATATCGGCTGGTCGCGTGATCTGGTGTTAGACCCAGGCGGAGATTATGTTTACATGGCTGCTGACTGGGAAGGGTTAAAGGTGGTGGACATCACTGACCCGGCCAATCCCAAGGTGGTTGGCCAGTTTAATCCAAACGATATCTGGTCACAGGGAATTGACGTAAATGGTGATTATGTTTATCTGGCAAGCCAGACCAACCAGGGCGGTCAGTTGGACATCATAGACATCTCCGACCCTTATACGCCCCAGTTATCTGGCAGCATCGCCGGTGAAACTGATTCCTTTAATCAGGTCGATTTTGAGGGCGGCTATCTTTATGTTGCCGGTGGTTCAGGTGGTGTTACTGTAATTTCAGCAGGCGCTGTTCAGGCCGCAGAAGAAACCAAACTTTTATTTGAAATTCCAGTTATCGGCGGTTCCTCTTTTGATATTGATGCAGCTTCTAAGGCCAAAGGGATTTCCATTGACAGCACCACGGGTGTTTTGTCCTGGGATGCGCCCTCCAATGTGGATGTGGGGATGCACCCTGTGGTTGTTTCCTATACCAAAAGCAATACTTCAAATTCAGAGACTTATCCCATATGGGTGCAGAATTTAAATCAATCGCCCCAGGTTGCTGCCTCAGAATCAACCCTGGCCTGGATCTTGAACGTAAAAAATCATTTTACGGTGCAGGTCAGTGACGAGGATCAAAACGCTCCAGGGTATAAGGAGAGCTTCACTTTTCAGGTGGATGCCACCTCCAGTGCCAAAGGGATCAGCGTGGATAGCAACGGCAATGCCGTCTGGAATCCCGACAAAAGTGATGTGGGCGAGCATGAACTTATAGTCACTGTAACGGACGCGGCCGGTGCCGCAACCCAGCAGACCTTTAATATCCAGGTGTTTGACTTGAGCCTATCGCCGGTTCAGGTCGGTATTATAGATGAGCAGTTAAGTAATGTCAGAGGGCTGGTCGTGGAGGGAAACTACGCTTATGTTCTGGATAACAATCGTCTGAATATCTATTATGCTAACAACGTTAACAGCCCGGAGCTGGTCGGCGGCATCAAATTTTCGCCGGAAAATGACCCTAATTATACTATCGGTAATCCCAGAGACATCACCCTGTCCGGGAAATATGTTTATGTTGCTTTAGAGTGGGGAGGGCTGCAGATTATTGACATTACCAGCAAATCAGCACCTTTGGCTCTGATCAGCGAGGTCAACGATGATTACGGACATCATTATTTCAAGACTGGCAATAATCACTATCAGACCATAACTATAAGTGGTGATTATGCCTATACGTCCGGCCAGACCGAATCCGGAGGCAACTGGTACAATTTTCTGGAAGTGATTGATGTCAGCAACCCAGAATCGCCGGTTTCCAAAGGCAAATATCTGTTCACTGGCTCCAATATTGAGTCTATAAAAGTCTTTGGTGATTATGTGATTGCCGCCGTCGGCTGGGAGGGTTTGCGGACTTTTGATGTCAGTGATCCCACGGAGATACAGCCGGCCGGGACCATGCAGACCAGCCAGCATGCCTATGACCTTGCCGTGGATTCAAAGGGATATGCCTACCTTGCCAATGAGTGGGGCGGGTTGAAAATCATCAATATCAGCGATCCTAATGATCCGTCTTTTGCCGGCGGGCTGGGGGTGAGCCTTAACTACAATGCCAGGAGCATTGATATTTTTGGTAACTATGCCTATCTGGCCGGGAACAAGCCTGAGGGAGCGGTTTTGAGTATTATAGATATCTCCGATCCTCTATCTCCCAAGTTGGTGGACAACCTGGAGATTGATACGGATCATGTGTTTGACCAGGTGGACTTCACCCGGGCCTATGCTTTTGTGGGCAGCGGTGCAGATGGTGTGAGGATTATTTCACCCCAGACCGTGCTGGGCCAGGAAGGTGAAATCCTTTCCTTTGAAATGCCCGTAATCAATGCAGCAGATTACAGTTTTGCATTGGATGCAGTCTCCGGCCAGAAAGGCATGACAGTCGATGCTACTGGAACCGTAAACTGGAATACACCCGTCAACGCCCACGTGGGGCTGCACCAGGTCAATGCCTTTGTAACGGACGGCGCAGGAAGTACCAGCAAATTGACCTACCAGGTGTGGGTGGAGAATGTAAATCAGGCCCCTGCGTTTGCAGCCGGCATGGTCAATACCCTGGACTGGTACTGGAACGTCACCAACACCTTTAAACTCCCCATCGACGATGATGACCTCTATGCCCCCGGGTATCAAGAATCTTTTACATACGGCATTGATGTTTCCCAGGTGACGGGGGACACTAAGCCTGAGATTGACGTCAGTACTGGTGTGATTGTCTGGACACCGGGCTGGACTCAAAAAAGCGATACGGGCTATCCTGTTACCATTACCGTGACGGATGCAGCCGGTGAAGCCACACAAACAAATATAAACCTGAAAATTAAAGATCCTGATGTACCCTTTGGCTCAGACTATCATACCCCGGAAAACGCCCAGGTTTTTCAGATCACGGGCAAACCCATGGTGTCTTCTTTGATAGAGGAAAGTGATTTAATCCAGCCGGACTGGTTCAAGTTTACCCTGGACGAGAAAGCCAAAGTTTTGCTTTCTCTTTCCACCCATGGGCAATCAGACTATCTGGTTGAGCTGGTAAGCGGCCAGACAGATATGACCCTTTCCGACCTGCTGGCCGATAACAAAGGGATCATCACGGGCAATGTGGCTGTCAACGATGTTGACGTGATGAGCTGGACGGGAATCATAGAACAGGCCAGGGGGATCTTTTTTAAAGACTCTTATATGTTTTCAGCTCTGGATAATGAGCTTAATGTGTACTCACTGAATCAAGAGCCAGTAGAGATTGGTTCTACTTTTCTGGGTGTGGGACCGTTTACAGATATCAAATCATATCAAGGCCATACATATGCCAGGACGGAAAATTGCATGACCTGGGAACAGGCCCAGGCCCTGGCTGAAAAAGCAGGAGGATATCTGGCCGTTGTTGATGACCAGGCCGAAAATCAGTTTTTTACGGATAATTATGTATGGAACGCCATAGGTTATAACGATATCGCAGCCGAAGGTACGTGGGTTCTGGCAGATGGGAAACCTGCCGGCTTTATTAACTGGTCTGAGGGCCAGCCCGATGATCACGAAAACAATCAGGATGTGGCCCAGATAACAGGAGACGGTACCTGGGATGATGTGTCTGATGGCTGCATGCATTATATCATCGAGTGGGATGCTTTGACTGTCAATTTGAGTTTTGCATTCAAAACAGAGGGCAACGAGAAAGTCTGGTTCAGTTCGCCGCCGCAGATGTCAGAAAACCTGATCGTAGTGAGCGGCAATAACTGGGACGATGACCTTCAAAAGAGTGTCACTTACAAAGGCGCAGTGGATATAACTGATCCAGGTTCTCCCAAATGGATGGGC
>Ga0180009_10002084_pt1 | contig 23660 bp, 19 predicted proteins | sample OS_PC_MetaG_FD_123537 | JGI IMG/M metagenome (GOLD analysis project Ga0180009, IMG submission 123537) | Groundwater microbial communities from the Aspo Hard Rock Laboratory (HRL) deep subsurface site, Sweden - OS_PC_MetaG | ecosystem: Environmental > Aquatic > Deep subsurface > Groundwater...
AAGAGAAACCGACCGATAGCCTGGTTCTTAACGATAGACTTGTTCTTCTGGAGAGCCGGGCTCGTTCCGGACATGGCCACCAAGCTCTTGCTCAAATAGATGGCATCGTAGATCTTTTCCCACGTAATGACACAATCTACACTGCTGCAGCGATAGTATATCATTCCGTCGGGCGCTTTACAAAGGCGCAAGAATTCATCAAATGGGCGCTCAGGATGAATCCGGACAACTTCAAAGCTCTCCACGAGCATGCGATGCTGTCACTCCATACCGGCGATTGCGAGGATGCGGACAGCTGTCTCTCGGAGGCAATCGCCAGGCGCCCGGATCTTGAATCGACGACCTTCTGCACATGGACCGCATCTGAGATATACAGAGCCTGTCTTTTTGCTGAGTCATCGAGTATTATCTACAAAGACCGGGCGGAGCGATTCGACAGTCTTGGTGATAGGGCAGAAGCCGGAAACTGTCGCAAGACATCGGAGATGCACAGCCAGTTGATAGGGCGCGATATGTTTAGCATAGAAACCGATTCTGACAAAGTCGTCCTGCCCCTTGTCGATTTCGAAGAGGGGTCATCACACAAATGCCTGGTGCTGACAATCGATGGCAAGGATTACCTCGTGTTGCTCGATACCGGCAACGCGGCTGCCTGGACTATTCACAGCAATGATCTACGGAGGAAGCTGATCTCTCTGTCGGGTGGCTTCACATCATCGAGGACAGGCCTTGACAATCGCGGCACGGCGAGTCAGAATATCGTAACCGACAGCATCGTGATCGGCAATGTCAAGTTTCGAAATCTTGTCGGACTCTTTTTCAGGAAGCCTTCAGAGCACTACTATGACGCGAATCTCAATCCTTTCTGGATTCGTGACCATGTCGTAACGATAGACTTAGCCAGGAATGAGCTCATTTTGAGATCCAAGGAGAGGTTCGAATCGGATATGGCGACTGTGCCGAGATCGTCGATCACACGACTCCCATGTTATGGCTACGACCGCCCGTATGTGCCGGTTATGATTAACAGCAGTGCTGTAGGCATGGCGCTCATCGAGACCGGTGCCCAGGACATCAGCCTGAGGCGTGAATTTGCCGACTTCATGGGGCTGCAATATTCGGAGAGGATTATTACCGACACTGACGGCAAAGAACACATTGTCGGAACGGCAGAAGTTCAGGCTCAGGTCGGGGAGTTTTCGTTTTATCGACCCTCGGCGTGGATCTGGCCAATGAGATTCCACAACAAGATTACCGGTGTTTATGATCATATCATGATCGGACCGCTCGCTCTTGAAGGTCAGTTCGTGCTCTCGTTTGATCCATTTGCCCGGACGGCGATTCTTCAGAAATATACCGAGTGATTTGGATGCGTCAGTTTTTGCTTGATCTATCGCAACGCAGCTTTGATATTTCGACTCAACACTTGAGAGCGACAGTATGAGCATCTTCGATAGCCCCGCAAAGAAATCCGCGCTTCTGGTTTTCACTCTGACATCGCTTCTGACGCCATTTATGGCGGCATCGATTAACATCGCCCTTCCGCAGATTGGTGAGTATTTCGCTATAGATGCTGTCCTGCTGAGCTGGGTGGCAACGTCATTCCTGCTTACCGCAGCGATGTTCCTGGTTCCGTTTGGGAGAATGGCGGACATTTACGGTCGCAAGAAAATATTCACTATTGGTATCTTGGCGTACACGCTTTTTTCGCTGGCGTGCGGGTTATCGACCTCTGTCACAATGCTGATTGTGTTCCGAGTCCTGCAGGGAATTGGCAGCGCGATGATCTTCGGAACCGGTATAGCAATCCTGACATCTGTCTTTCCGGCGGACGAGAGAGGGCAGGTGCTCGGCATAAACGTAGCAGCAGTCTATTTCGGCTTATCCGCAGGGCCGTTTTTCGGGGGACTGCTGACCGAACACCTCGGTTGGCGGAGTGTATTCTATGTGAACGTACCCGTCGGGATTCTGATTGTCCTGATAGTTCTCTGGCGGTTGAGAGGTGAGTGGGCGGAGGCGAAAGGAGAGAGGTTCGACCTTTTCGGATCGTTCATCTACTGCATCTCTCTTGTTCTCATCATGTACGGCTTCTCATTGCTGCCAAATCTTCCCGGTTTCTGGTTCATTGCCGCTGGAATCGCGGCTGTGCTCCTGTTTGTGTGGTGGGAGCTGCGTGTCGAAAGTCCTGTATTCAATATGAATCTGTTCAGAAAGAACAGCGTATTCGCTCTTTCAAATCTTGCGGCACTCGTGAACTACGCCGCAACATACGCGGTCACGTTCCTGCTCAGTCTATATCTTCAATATATCAAGGGCTTCGGAGCTGAGAGCGCTGGAATCATACTGGTTTCGCGACCGATTGTGATGGCTGTGACATCTGTGTTTGCCGGGCGGCTTTCTGACAGGATCGAGCCGAGAGTGGTGGCGTCGATTGGCATGGCGCTCGTCACGGTCGGCCTTGTGTTGCTAATCCCAATCGGCAGTTCAACTTCGCTTGGGTTTATCATCACCGCCCTAATGATACTCGGTCTCGGGTTCGGGCTTTTTTCGTCACCGAATATGAACGCAATTATGGGTTCAGTCGAACGCAAGTACTACGGCGTGGCATCGGGGACTGCCGGCACGATGCGCCTTCTGGGACAGATGTTCTCGATGGGCATTGCGACGTTACTGTTTGCGGTGTATATCGGACGGGTCCCGATCACACCATCAAACCACGATGTATTCCTAAGCAGTGTCCGGGCAGCATTCGTGATCTTCTCAGCACTCTGTTTCGCAGGTATTTTCGCTTCGCTGGCGAGGGGGAAGCTTAGAGGAAGGTAGAGCAACATCTCATAGCGGAGCAGGTGGCTCGGCCTCTCCATCTTCATATCTTCCTGCAAACCAGCAACCCCTTGCCAATCGGCACCACCAGCGAATCGACGCGATCATCCGATTCGGCGTGATCTATGACCGTCTGAAGCGTTTCCCGATGGCTGATGTCGACATCTGTCCCCCACGGAATGCCGGAGAGTAGGCATGACCGCTCCGCTTCGCTCGCAATTGACGGCGTTTGGGGTTTTTCAACAAGCCCTGCAATCGTCATCTCTGAGAGAATCCTTTCAGTCTCGGCTTCTCACAACGAACTTCCGCGCTGTCAGGAATCCTATCCTGCCCGATCTCTTCAACTGTCAGGAAGGGATTCCTGACAGCGCAGGGTTGGAGATCGCCACGTCGCTTCGCTCCTCGCGATGACGCTGCTTCACAGCATCGGGACTTTATCAACAAGCCCGAAGGCGGGAATCCATTGGCAGCAGCGCCAGAAGCATGACAACGTGCGGGGCGTACCCACCCCCGGGAGTGGATTGGCGGCATTTATTCCTTGGTCAGGCAAGAAAAGCTCTTGAAATGTCTGGCAGGATTGTTTATTCTCGATCAGGCAGTTACTGCATTCAATTGCCCATAACAGGGAAAGGGAACTGCCCTGAATCCGCACAGCAATTGAGGTGAGAGATGAGCGATGATCTCAGATTCAATATAGGCGACCAAAGGCTTTCGTATCAGGGAGGCAAGGAAGTCCGCCAGTATACTCATGAGAACATTATGGAGTTTAATCAGAGGCATCATTCTGTTCTCTCGAAATATTCCCTCGAGTTGGTCGGGAATGCTGTCACGACGATAGATGGTAGAATCAACAACAGATCGAACCTGGGAGCGCTACGCAACCGTCAGCTTCGGGAAGCTGTGAAGCTGTCTGCGGCTTTGTCGGCAATGGCTGTCGGGCTTCATGGGTTTGGAAGCTGGAAGAATGTCCCAGAAGCGGAGCAGACCAACGATAAGAAAAACGAACTCAAACGTGCGAATGACAGGACTGCGGCACAGATAATGGCTGAAGTGCTTCAGACAACGACCGAGTCTCTTCCCGTCGGCGAAGAGGTCGTGATCGAGTCGACCATCACCGAGGGTGTGCGGGTTAAGCCGGGTAAAGAGGCAGGTGGCAATCCTACGATAGCTGTCGGCGCTCTTTTTGGCAAGAAAGAGCACAGATCCACGTACGGGCTGAAGATGCCGGAATCAGTCACTCTGTTGACAATGGGGAATGATGTCGTTGAGGGAACAGGCAAGTCGGTTGCGGGCCAGCATTCGAGCATGACCACGCTTTTCATCAGTGAATCAGGTGTCAAGCGGCATCTGCCCGATATTTATGTGCAACGCTGGATGTCCGGTGCTTACTTCGAAGAGTTTGATCCTCGCGAAGCGAGTGTGATCGATGCTGCTGAAGTGATTGCAAAAGCCTATGGCATGTCCGGCATCGACAAACTATCGGCGTTTTTCCTCAACCGTAAGCGCCATCATCCGGCAATGGATGATCTGAACGCAAATGGTGTCGCGACACCGTTTGATCAAGATGGCGATCTATTTCCATCGATTCTTCTCGGGCTGGACGGCCTCAAGTTTCCGAACGGCAGAGGCCTCCATTCTATGATAGGGGAAATCGGCGGTTCAGCCGAATGGGCCGTTGGGGTGTTGCCATTGATTTGGCGCGGCGGCCAGGCCATAGGCATGCTGACCAGTCAGTCGTCGCTTACTAAACCGAATATGACTCCGGAGAAACTCTGGGCCGAGCGATTCCACTACACCGAGGATGAGTTTATACAGATTCAGGACGGGCGATTCGAGCACAAGCCGTACTTTACGGTAAAGGATATAATGGAAGATCCGTTCGCGGGTGGAATTGCGGCATTCGGAGCCATATCCGACAACTACTTCTATCCCGACATGAAAGGCGTGACGTGCGATCGGGATAAAGACCTCGCTCACGTGAATGTTTTCATCGTAAATTCACTTGGCGTAATGGAGCTGTGGTCGATGACATTCAAATGTCTCAAGGGCATCGATTGTTCGATTGAGAAGATGGTTTCTCCCAAAGAGATGATCGAGGATCTCAGAGGATCAGAACTGATGAGTACTATCACTGAAATGCTTGCTGACGAAAATATGCGGAAACGGTTCAGGATCTTCTTCAACAATGAGTACTACCCCGCGCTGATTCCGGTTCGTGACAAGATGGTGCTTCTACACAGCACGATCGACGCGCTCATAGAACGAAAAGCTCTCGCTGAAGTGGATAGAGAAATCACCAGCATAGTCGAGGATGTTGCATCGGATTGGTTCATTAGGGCTGAATCTTGATACCTGCTTTCCGTAATAAGCCATAGAGCAGGAGTACCCCCGCTCCTGCCATTTGTAATCGCCAGCAGGCGTCTTGGAGAGATTTGCTTTACTCTATGTCTGATTGTCACTTATCTCTTCACCACGTCGATTTTCACGTATCACTTGACAGTCCGCGGCATTTGATATAAATAGGCTCAGTGTTTTGTATCGTATATTCGGTTTGCTTGATAAATAACGGAGGTCAGAGTGGGTAATTTCAGAATTCCATACCCGAAAAATGAGCCGATTCATAGTTATGCGCCCGGCTCTCCCGAGAGAAAGAAACTCGAGGATGCGATAGAGAAGTTGAAATCTCAAAAAGCCGACATTCCGATGGTGATAAACGGCGAAGAGATAAGAGTCGGCATTCCTATTAAGATCACTGCCCCACACGATCATAGCTTAGTGCTCGGTCAGAATTATCAGGGGGGAGCGGAGCAGGTTGCCGCAGCAGTCAAAGCTGCTATGGACGCCAAACAGATGTGGTCTGCGATGCCTGCGTGGGAGCGTGCTTCGGTATTCCTGAAAGCCGCAGACCTGCTGGCGGGACCGTATCGGTATATCATGAATGCAGCGACCATGCTGACTCACTCGAAGAATGCATTTCAGGCCGAAATCGACTGCGTCTGCGAGCTTGTCGATTTCTTCAGGTTCAACGCTTACTACATGCAGATGATTTATGACCAGCAACCGGACAGCTCTCCGACCATGTGGAATCGTCTCGACTACAGGCCGCTCGAAGGATTCGTATTCGCGGTGACGCCATTCAATTTCGTGTCGATTGCCGGAAATCTTCCCTCCGCGCCGGCAATCATGGGAAATACTACAGTCTGGAAACCGGCATCTTCGGTGGTGTATACTGCATACATTATCATGCAGATATTCAAAGAAGCGGGTCTTCCGAATGGTGTGATTAACATGGTCACCGCGCGGGGCGCTGACATTGGCAAACTCGTTCTTGAGAATCCCGATCTCGGTGGCATTCATTTCACCGGCAGCACGGGCGTGTTTCAGTCAATGTGGAAGACAGTCGGCGCGAATATCGCAAACTACAAGTCTTATCCGAGAATCGTCGGCGAAACCGGCGGCAAGGATTTCGTGTTTGTTCACAATTCCGCGGATATCAGTCAAACCGTCACAGCGCTGGTGCGTGGCGCATTTGAATATCAGGGGCAGAAATGCTCGGCAGCTTCACGCGCTTATATTCCGAAATCGATCTGGCCGGCTCTGAAGGACAGTCTCCTATCCCAGGTCGGCAGTCTAAAGATGGGTGATCCGACAGATTTCAAGAATTTCTTCAACGCAATAATCGATAAGTCGGCATACGACAGCATCGTCGAATACGTCGACTACGCCAACGGATCGAGCGACTGTGAGGTTCTCTGTGGGGGGAAATACGATGATTCCAAGGGGCATTTCATCGAACCGACAGTTGTTCTCGCGAAAGATCCTCATTTCAAGCTGATGGAAGAGGAGATTTTCGGGCCGGTGCTGACCCTGTACGTCTATGATGATGCCAAGTTCACCGAAACACTGCATATCTGTGATGAGACTTCGCCCTACGCTCTGACTGGCGCGATTTTCTCGAGAGAGAGAGCTCCTATCGAGGAGGCAATCAAGATCCTGCGCAATGCTGCCGGGAATTTCTATATCAATGACAAGCCGACCGGAGCAGTCGTAGGGCAGCAGCCGTTCGGAGGCGCGCGGGCATCGGGAACGAACGATAAAGCGGGAAGTTTCCTCAATATGATTCGGTGGGCGTCGCCGATGACAATAAAAGAGACTTTTGTACCACCGACCGATTACAGATATCCGTTTATGGGATAATCCGGCAGTTTATGGATGCAGGCGCGGACTATCAGAGAGGCAATCTCATGAGAAATCTAGCATTCTCAACAGTAGTATTTGCTGTAATTGTCGCCGCTGGATGCAGCAGCGACAAAGGTCCAAATGGCGGCGACCCGATTCCGAATGTGATTGCGCCGTTAGCGCTCGGCAACACCTGGGGAGGAACGCAGATAGAGTACGACTCTACCGGTGCAGAAGTGGTGAACTTCTATCAGACCTTTTTTATCAATCAAGACACGACGATTGCCGACGCAAGGTGGTTTGCCATAGCCGGTGCAAGGAGCCTGCTAGCTAACCGCGATGACGGACTCTGGATCAGATACGGTTTCCAGGACACTCTTGACCTGCAGGATCCTTCAATGTATGCCATGTATCCAGCTACCGCCGGTCAATCATGGCAGTCGGGCATTGGTCTGTCCGCCACGGTGACCGCAGTTTCGGTAGATACGAGCGTAACAGTTCCAAGCGGTACGTACAAGTGTCATCTCTTTCGCTGGGTGCGTAATTCTGGCACCCGGATCGACCACTACTTCATCGCCCCCAAGACCGGTTGGGTGAAGACCGAATACTACAGGTTTACTGATGGCGGATCTCAGTATCTGTATGGCAGCTGGGAGCTTGAGGAGCTTGTACTTGAATAGTCGCTTCGCTGCCTCTCCGCGCCCTGATAAGTAGCCGTGCCTCCCGCTCAAACTTCTTGCGGGTTATCTGGTTCTTGTATATAATAACTAGCTTGGGGCTCGGTTCGATCACGCTGGTGTGAGCGGATAGCAGCGTAGGTCAGGTCGCAGTATGAAACCATTGGAGCACGCTATTCCAGAGTCGACGGATTATTCGGTGAACCGGAGGGAAGATACTCCATCCCGGGTCGATTCACATATCATGTTCGACCGGATTTCCGCCCGCTACGACTTTCTGAATCATCTCCTCTCATTTGGGCAGGATTTTCTCTGGCGCAGGAAGGTCGCTCTGCTGATGAAGCGGTATGCTCATGAGACAGTCCTCGATCTTGCATGCGGCACCTGTGATCTGATTTTGACTGCATTCAAATATAATCGCGATATCAGGCTTGGCCTCGGCATCGACATGGCTGACAGAATGCTAGCGCTTGGGTCTCACAAGGTGGACAGGAGTGGCCTTTCGAATAAGATATCTCTCACTCGGGGCGACGGCATGAGCCTGCCGGTCAGGGATAACTCCGTCGATTTCTCGATGATTTCATTCGGCATCAGGAACATGGTCGATCCTCCCAGGGCGCTCTCCGAGCTTTGCAGAGTTCTTAAGCCGCGCGGCAGGTTAGCGGTACTCGAGTTTTCGCTGCCGCAGAACAGGTTTCTCAGGGCGATATATCTGGTCTATTTCAGGAAGATTCTACCGCGTCTCGGTGGATTGATCTCAGGCGACTACCAAGCGTACAACTATCTCGACAAGACTGTCGAAACTTTTTCCTACGGGGAGAAGTTCTGCAGAATGATGCTCGAAGCAGGCTTCGGTGATGTGCAAATGAGACCGATGACGTTTGGAACCGTCATTCTCTATGTAGGGGTGAAGGGATGATATACAGTTTCGAGAAAACAGATCCTGTGAAGACAGACTTCCTGGGAGTCTTGCGGCAGCATGACGTCGACTTCGAACTGATAGACCATGACCGATCGGTCGTGAGGATTCTCGGGTCTGTGCAGAACGGCATCGGCGAGAAGCTCGCGGAGGTCTATGGGGGACGCAGGCGTCTGACTGTCACAAAAGAGCCGCTGGACAATATCTACTCTGATTTCAAAGACAGAAGTCGCATCAGTCTGATAGCGGGGCCATGCTCGGTCGAATCGGAAGAGCAGCTTGCGTCGATTGCGTCGTTCATAAGAAGCAAAGGTTTGCGATATATCCGTGGCGGGGCATACAAGCCCAGAACATCACCCGATTCGTTTCAGGGCATGGGAATGCCGGGACTGCGGATTATCTCAACCGCTGCGAAAGCAGCCGGATTGAAAGTAGTATCCGAAGTGATGGACCGCTCACAAATCGACACGCTCGTGGAGCACGCGGACATCATTCAAATCGGGTCACGGAATATGTTCAACTACACGCTTCTCACGGCGCTCGGGTCTATAGATAAGCCGGTGCTTCTCAAGCGGGGAATGGCTGCGACAGTTGACGAATGGCTGAAAGCCGCAGAATATATAAGCAGGGGTGGAAACAATTCGATCATACTCTGCGAACGAGGTATCCGTACTTTCGAACCGAGAACGAGAAATACACTCGACATTGCAGCGATACATCTTGCGAAGCAGCTTTCCGACTATCCTGTGATCGCCGATCCGTCACACGCCGCCGGCCATCGAGATATTGTAATTCCTCTCGCCGTGGCCGCTGTAGCATCCGGAGCAGACGGCATTATGGTCGAGATTCATCCTGAACCGGACTCTGCTCTTTCAGATCGCGATCAGGCACTTTCTTTTGACCGGTTTGAGAAGTTGCTCCAACGTCTGGATGATCTCCACATTTCTCACAAATGAGTTGCGGGGTGAACTGTGCCTGTCTCTGGTAGGTCAAATTCTTCAATCAACGACATTGTGTCCAGAGAAGAGTTGGAACATCGATTCCACAATCTTCAGAATGAGCTCACCGGCGATATCAGCGAATTGCCACTGACGCTCTGTGTGAGAATCGACGAGGTCAAACTACTCCATTGGCTGCATTCTTGTGGCCAATCTCCAAGATTCTACTGGTCATCCAGAGATGGAAAGACTGAGATTGCTGGTTACGGAAGTGCTCTGAAGATTGAATCGGCCGATATTGAAAGCTCTATGAAAGAGTGCTTCGACCTCGCAGAGAGAATCACCAGTCTGTGTGATGACGACTCTGTCATCTTTCTCGGTGGATGCAGATTCGATGCAAATTCCCGGCGAGGCAGTGAATGGAATGGTTTCCATGATGCCCGGTTCACACTGCCTGAGGTTTCGATTCATCGCAATGACAGCGACTACTTCGCTTGTTTCGCGGCCACTGTCAGAGTTGACTCAGCCATTGATAAGGTTTTGTCACGCCTCGAATCTTCGGTAACTCGACTGAGCTTGCGAACCGAGGCGTTTGGAGCCGTGGATCACGCAGTTATCGCGCGCATCGATACTCCAGATCAATCAGGCTGGACACCGACCGTTGATGCATATCTCGATCTGATCAAGAGAGGCCGGGTCGACAAAATCGTCGCGGCAAGGCGCACGGACTTTAGGTTCACCGAAGCGGTCGATCCGTGTACATTCCTCGATGAGTTACTGTCATCGAATCGAAGCTGTTTCGGATTTATGTTGGAGCCGCAGCGAGGCCACGCATTTGTCGGTGCCTCACCGGAAAGGCTCTTCAGACTGCATAAAGGCAGGATCGAAACAGAGGCGCTATCCGGTACGGCGGTCAGAGGCGAGACCGATGAGGAGAATGGATCGACCGGACGCGACCTTCTTGCAGACGATAAGAATCTTCGCGAACACCGATTTGTCCTGGATGACATCACCACCAAGATGGATGCTCTCTGCTCAAGCAAGGTCGACAGGGATGACCTGTCGCTTATGAAGTTGAGCAATGTGATGCACATCTATGCGAAGCTATCAGGAACGATTCGTTCGGATATTTCTATCGGTGATATCGTATCTCGAATGCATCCGACCCCGGCAGTCGGTGGTGTTCCTTGCGACGCGGCTTTGGAGATCATAAGAGAGTACGAGCCATTTGATCGCGGGTGGTATGCCGCCCCTGTCGGCATCATCGGCAAGGACTTTGCCGAGATGACGGTAGCAATACGCTCCGCTCTGATTGCTAAAAAGAATCTATCGTTGTTTGCCGGAGCCGGCATAGTTGATGGATCGGAAGCACGCTCCGAATGGATGGAACTCGAACATAAAACAGCACCGGCGTTGAAACTGCTCGGTGGAGTCCTGGTTTGATTGCACCTAACATCACGTATCTCTGGTCCAGCCTCATTATTGAGGAATTGGTGCGTTGCGGCGTGACAAGATTTTGCATATCACCCGGCTACCGGAACACACCTCTCGTGCTCGCCGCCGCAGAGAATCCGGGAGTGGATTCGACTATTCACGTAGATGAGCGAGGCGCTGCATTTTATGCCATTGGCTATGCAAAGGCCTGCGGAAAACCTGTGGCATTGATATGCACGTCCGGCACTGCAGTTGCGAATTACTTTCCGGCAATCATCGAGGCATCGCAGTCAACAACTCCGCTCATAGTGCTCACAGCCGACAGGCCCATCGAACTTCGCGACACCGGCGCGAATCAGACGATAGATCAGGTCGACATATATGGGAGATACTCCCGGTGGAGCGTCGATCTTCCGAAACCGTCTGCAGCCGTGTCCGCAGATTTTATCTTGACGACCGTCGATCAAGCCGCCTATAGAGCGAGGAGAGCTCCGGCTGGACCGGTTCATCTCAATTGCCAATTTGCAGAGCCGCTGACTCCCGAACAGGATGATTCTATTCCCACCATGTATCGGTCCAAAATCACCGGATGGGAGAATGACGTTGCTCCGTACACAGAATATGCTCAACCCCGCATAGAACCGACCGTGGACATGTGGGACAATATCAGCAATATGATAGCTGAGTCCCGGCGCGGCATAATCGTGGCTGGCTGTCTCGGTGCTGAGCAAGATAGTGCGATCACCAGCGTGCTTTCGAAAGACTTGAAAATGCCGCTTCTGGCGTGCGTGTCATCGGGACTGAGATTTTCGCGAGAAGTCTCAGATAACTTGATCAGCACGTATGATCTGATTCTCAGAGACTCACGAATCTCCAGCCGGCTGCGCCCCGATCTGATCCTCCATCTGGGAGGACCAATTGTCTCCAGGACTCTCGCGAAGTATGTCGAAAACTCCGGCGCGAGATATATCGTTGTAAATGAGACACCTTTCAGACAAGACGCCGGACACTGTGTCTCTGTGAGAATCGAGATGGATCCGGGCAGCTTCTGTCGCGGTTTGCGCGAATTTGATGCGAGTGGAGAATCGGAACTGCTGCCACTGTTCAAGCAGCTCGATTCAATCTGCACCGATGAGCTTAATTCCCTGCATGCAGCGAGCAGCATCACCAATGAGTTTGCAGTTGCGCGCGAGTTGCTCAAGCTAATTCCAAGTGATTGTGGTCTATTTCTGGCAAACAGTATGCCGGTGCGCGATGCTGATGGCTGCGGTTTCAAAACCTCTCGATCGATCAGCGTGGGAGTGAATCGTGGCGCGAGCGGGATCGATGGGAACATTGCATCGGCAGTTGGATTCGCGCAGGGTCTCGAGCGTCGGACAGTCCTTCTGATCGGTGATCTTGCGTTCCTGCACGATTTGAATTCGCTGTTTCTTGTAAGGCAATCTCAGTATCCAATGACGATAGTACTGATCAACAATAATGGCGGCGGGATTTTCTCCCTGCTGCCGATTGCGGATCAAACAGAGCGTTTCGAGACGTTTTTTGGAACGCCGCACGGTGTCGATGTTCAACACGCCTCGTCGTTGTTCGATATTCATTATTCCCGCGCTCGGAGCACGGCTGAGTTCATAAGTTTGTGTCAGGACTCGTTTGCAGGCGGCAAGAGTTCGATTATTGAGGTCAGGACAGACCGCCAGCAGAATGCAAAAGAGCACCGCGATATCTGGGATCGAGTATCAGATGCGATCGGAAAGCACTTCCGGCAGGATTGAAGCATGAATCTGAAACACATAACAGTAGGAGCTTCATCGCTCCCAGCGGTAATACTCCTGCACGGCTTTCTCGGCAGTGGTGCCGATTGGATGGCAATAGCGGCACGGTTGTCGGACCACTTCTTCTGCGTGATGCCGGATCTTCCCGGCCATGGAAGGAGCATGTCTCCAGATGCCGAACAATACACATTCGAATCGACAGCACGATCGATTGTCGCGGTTGCTGATATGCAGGGCCTGCAGAAGCCGGCTCTTCTCGGTTACTCGATGGGTGGGAGAATAGCGCTCTACACCGCTCTTCAAAACCCGGGGTTGTTCTCAGGGCTCATTCTCGAAAGCTCCAGCCCGGGACTGAAATCTGATGAGGAGAGGCAGCAGCGCATCAAGGAGGATGATAAGAGAGCATTAAGACTGAAAGAGATCGGGGTCGCTGCATTTGTTGAGGAATGGTACCGTATGCCGCTCTTTGACAGAATGAGAAAGAACGACAAACAGTACAGCAAATTCATGGCACGAAGGCAGCAGTTAGACACAGATGGAATTGCTTTGTCACTTCGTGGAGCAGGAACCGGTACACAGGTCCCACTCTGGAGTAGACTCCGTGAACTGTCGATTCCTGTTTTGCTTGTAGTTGGGGCAGAGGACAGTAAATTTAGAGACATAAATCGAGAAATGACGGTATCGCTCAGGAATTGTCGGTTGGAAGAAGTGCCGAACGCGGGCCACAATGTTCATTTCGAGCGACAGGTGCTTTTCGGTGATCTTATTCGCGAATTCATAGCAAAATCAGTGTCTGTACCGAGGAGATAGATGGCAATGTCAAATGTCAAATGGGAAACGGCTATTCAGTTTGAGGATATCAGGTATGAGAAAGGGGAGGGCATAGCCAAGGTCACGATCAATCGGCCTGAAGTCAGAAATGCATTCAGACCGAAGACTGTCAATGAAATGATAGCCGCATTCATGGATGCCAGGGAGGACGCTGACATCGGCGTTGTTATTCTGACTGGCGAAGGTAAGGAGGCTTTCTGCTCCGGCGGTGATCAGAAAATACGGGGAGAGGCCGGTTACAAAGACGGTGAGGGAGTGCAACGCCTCAACGTGCTCGATCTGCAACGTCTGATACGCACACTTCCCAAGCCTGTGATCGCAATGGTGGCAGGATATGCCATCGGCGGCGGACATGTGTTGCATCTCATGTGTGACCTGACTATCGCAGCCGACAATGCACGGTTTGGTCAGACCGGACCGAAGGTCGGATCGTTTGACGGCGGCTATGGCTCAAGTTACATGGCTCGAATTGTCGGCCAGAAGAAAGCGCGGGAAATTTGGTTCCTGTGTCGTCAGTACGACGCAAAACAGGCGCTCGACATGGGACTTGTCAATCATGTCGTGCCATACGAACGCCTGGAGGAAGAGACCATCGCCTGGTGCCGTGAGATTCTTGCCAATAGTCCGATGGCAATACGATGCCTGAAGGCAGCTCTAAATGCCGACTGTGATGGTCAGGCGGGTCTGCAGGAATTGGCGGGCAATACGACGATGCTGTTTTACATGTCTGAGGAAGGTCAGGAGGGGCGCAACGCTTTCGTCGAAAAGAGAAAGCCAGATTTCTCCAAGTTCAGGAGACATCCATAAGCAAAAAGATGACAGCCGAAACAGATCTTAGCAAGCCACGAATCTGGCTTCTCGCAGCCCGTCCGAAGACATTGTGGGCTGGAATCGTGCCGGTCGTGATCGGGGGTGCGATTGCCTACGATACCGGCGTCTTCCATACTCTCTCATTTGTCTTCGCTTTCATAGGGTCCGTTCTCATTCAAGTAGGTACGAACTTCGCCAACGACCTGTTCGACTACTTGAAAAAAGTCGATGACAGCGAGAGGATAGGTCCGTTGCGTGTCACACAGGCGGGTCTGGTATCTCCGAAGAAGATGAAGTTCGCGACAATGGCCATGTTCACTCTCGCATTTCTAATCGGCATCTATCTCGTCTGGCGAGGCGGAATACCGATTGTGATAATCGGACTGTCGTCGATACTTTTCGGGATACTATACACAGCCGGCCCATATCCTCTCGGCTATCACGGCCTCGGAGATGTTTTCGTGTTGATTTTCTACGGACCGGTCGCAGTCTGTGGTACGTATTATGTCGTCACGCTTGATTACAACGCGACTGTTCTGCTTGCGGGCTTGCCTCCCGGCATGCTATCAGCGGCGATTCTGACCGTTAACAACCTGCGTGATTACGACACCGACAGCAGGACAGGCAAGAAAACTCTGGCCGTCAGATTCGGCAGGTCGTTCGCCAGGGTCGAGTACATTCTGTTTCTGGTCGTAGCTGCACTCTTTCCATTGATTATAAGCCTCTGCGATGGAACACATCCATACTCAATTCTGACCGCCCTGATTCTGATCCCCGGTGCATCTGTGGTGAAGGCGGTTCTCACTGAATCATCCGGCGAAGTTCTCAACGGCACACTCGCGAAAACAGGGGGACTGCTTGCCCTGTATGGACTGCTGTTCTCGGTTGGATGGATGTTGTGATGAAGTTTCATTTCCATCTGAGGCCGTACGAAGTCCCGTTCAAACAGGAGTTCCTGACCTCCAGAACAGCCACTGTTCTTCGTCGGGGACTATTTGTGATTGCCGAATCCGAAGATGGCATTCGAGGTGCGGGGGAGATCGCTCCGCTCGAGCATTTCAGCGACGAAAGTCTTGAAACAGCGAAGGCTGCTGCGGAGGCGTTGAGCCGCCGACTAGACAATACAGACGTGCCGCGCGATATATCGCGACTGACATCATTTCTCGAAGAATGCGTTGATGGCAGTCTTCCTCCATCAGTGATATTTGGCTTCGAGACTGCAGTCTCGGATGCGATCTCAAGATCGAAAGGCATGCCGCTTGCACAACTTGTCGATCCGGGCTTCACTCGACAGGTGCCGGTGAATGCGGTGATGTCAGGATATACAGATTCCATTGACCGTCACAATTTGGCGGGCTTCACGGCTGTTAAGATCAAAGTTGGTGCAGCATCGGTAGATGAAGATATACTGAGGATCCAAGCTGCGCGCGATGCCCTCGGTGGTGACGTATCAATCCGCATCGATGCGAACCGGGCGTGGGACTTCGAGAGCGCAGCATTTGCATTATCCCAGATGCGAGACTTGCGAATCGAGTATGTTGAGGAGCCTCTGCAGGAGTCTGAACTGTCGCGATTCGATGAGCTTTTCTCCGGATGTGCAGTGCCGATTGCGCTCGATGAGACTGTTCGAGACAGAGACATGTTCCAGCGCCTGATCAAGTTGGATGCTGTCACGACCGTCGTTATCAAGCCGACAGTGCTTGGCGGTATCGCGCGATCGCGCGAGCTGATCGATCATGCCCACAAATTCGGTAAGAAAGCTGTCGTTACATCGACACTGGAGACCGGAATCGGCATAGCAGCATGTCTACATCTGGCTGCGTCACTCGGCGAAAGAGTACTCCCGTGCGGGTTCGACACGCTGAGGTACCTGACAGATAGCCTCATTGAGGAGTCTCTGATTATTTCTGATGGCAGAATGGCAATACCAGAGGCGCCGGGACTCGGTGTCACACTTCGACCGGGACCAGCCCAATGACCAAAGAGGGGATCGTTTGTCCCGTTCATAAACTCGCCGAGAGCAGCCCTGACTCTCTCGCATTGGTGAATGAGAATGCTAGTCTCAGCTACGGCGAACTTGAAGAGCGCATTCATAGATGCGCAATCGGACTGCACGATCTCGGCATCGAGACGGGAGATAGGATCGCGGTCATCGCTCAGAACTCGGTCGAATACGCAATCCTGATTTTCGCAGCGTACCGTATTGGAGCTACTCTTGCTCCAATCAATACACGGCTCGATCCTCGCAGTTGGGAAGATTGCATCATGAAACTCACGCCAAGCGCTCTTGTGATTGACCGCGAGCGGATTGCCTTTGCGGATGACATAGGCATGAGATACTTGCTTATGGAGGATGTAGGAGGGGGGATAGGCAGCGAGCCATATTCGGCAGATTCGTTTTCGGTGTTGCATGAAGTGTCGACAGAACATGAAGCATCTATTGTCTTCACCTCCGGAAGCTCCGGTGATCCGAAGGGAGTGATTCTCACACTTGGCAATCACTTCTGCAATGCGCTCGCATCGAATGAAAACATCAAGCTCACACATCAAGACTGCTGGCTTGCAGCCTTGCCGTTCTGTCATGTCGGAGGCATGTCTATCCTTTTCAGGACCGCGCTTGACGGATGCTCTGCATATGTTGCAGATAGCTTTGCTCCGGATGTGGTCAATCGGCTCATAGATCGCGGTCAACTGACACATCTATCACTTGTTCCGACGATGCTCGATTCACTTCTTGCTTCAAGGAAAATGAGAAAATTCCCCGACAGCCTCAGAGCGATCCTCCTTGGTGGTGCAGCGGTATCGGAACGGTTGATCGAAACGATAAGAGAACTCAATTTGCCGGTGCTGCCAACGTATGGATTGACCGAAGCGGCATCGCAGCTTTGCACTCTCTCCCCGGAGAGCCCCCCAGAGAAGCTATCTTCATCCGGATCGCCTCTGGAAAATACCGAACTCAAGATCGTCGATGATGAAGACGAGACGGTAGAATCGGGGATGAACGGAGAGATTTGTATAAGAGGGAAGAAGGTTTTCAAAAGTTATCTCGGCAGGGATCGATCTGAGGTGTTCGACAAGGACGGCTGGTTCCGCACCGGTGACATCGGCTGGCTCGATGATGATTCTTATCTGCATGTTGTTGGACGCAGGGATGACATGTTCATATCGGGCGGTGAGAATATTCACCCTGCGCAGATAGAGAAGGCAGCACTCGCTTTTCCCGGAGTCACAGAATGTGCGGTTATCGGCGTCGAAGATAGAAAGTGGGGAGCGAGACCTGTGCTATTTGTATGTCATGACGATTCAGGCTCTGAAATGAATGGACTACATGAACATCTAAATGCGAATTTGCCGGATATGTTCATCCCAAAAGCGATAATCGAACTCGATCAACTTCCACGAACTTCAATCGGAAAAATAGACAGGAAACAACTCCACACTCTCTGGCGCCATAACGAGAACACTTAGGATTATGCATTGCGGTATCTTTCCAGACCTTCCCGCAACCTGTCCGGAAGCGGGATCTTCTTGAGGTCAGATTTGCCGGCGGTCACATGTACCGTCCTGCATGTTCCGACCACGCTGTCATCTTCTGATTTCAGGACGTACGCCAGAGCAAATGATGTGGTGCCGATATTCTCGACCGTGAGTTCAACCTCCAGAGGCTGCCCGACGCGAAGTTTCTCATTGTAATCAGCCTCGGCATGAACGAGCGGGATTAGGAAGGATTCGTGCTCGAATATGTGGGCAAAGCTGACTCCGATATCTTCCATCAGCTTCTCATATGTCTCGTGTGCATAGACGAATTGGTTTGCAAAGAAGAGAATACCGGCAGCATCGGTATCCTGAAGACGAACTGTGATTCTGTTTCTGAAAATTGCCACACGCGAACCCTGATAAATCGTACTCGATTATAGGCATGAATATACGGTTGTTGTTAAACCTGCGCAATTCATAAACCACTGGTTGTCTGTGAACTCGCGGTTGGCTGGAATGCCGGGTCATGCAGTTTTGCTTGCGCTATGCCGATCAGATGTTATAGTTATACCGATATGAAGATAGTTATCACAGGACACAGGGACTCGCAGGTCGGAGTCATAGGTCAGGTAGTAGCCAGCCACCTCGGGCTTAAGTGCGCGAGTGTAGGTACCTGGTCAGATATTGCTTCACTTGATTGGCATGCAATTGCGGTCGAGGCGTCAGACATGCTCGATCCCGACAGGCGTCGAGTGCTGCGCGACGATTCTATCATTGTTCTGATCGTCGATTCATTGGGGCAATCTGCTCTGGATGCGATCAGCCCGTTTGCTGATATTCGAATCGAAAATGGAGACAGATCAGTCGATGAAATTGCGATGGAAATCGCAGATCTGGTCGGCAGCGAGCTTGTGATCAGATTCAAGTCGGCGAATACGTTCGGAGAGATCATTCGTGTAACTACTTTCGGAGAGAGCCACGGTCCGGCAATTGGAGCTGTGCTCGATGGTGTCAGGCCCGGCATCGAAATCACTGCCGCTGACATTCAGTCCGAGCTTGATCGTCGCCGTCCGGGGCAGAGCACTGTTACTACTCCGCGAAGAGAATCGGATCAGGTGCACATCTTGTCTGGTGTGTTCAAAGGTCTGACCACCGGAGCGCCGATTGCAATGGTGATTTACAATCGCGATCAGGACCCGTCCAAGTATGAAAGCCTGCGCGACATCTTCAGGCCGGGGCACGCTGATTTTACATTCTACAAGAAATACGGACTGCGAGATTATCGCGGCGGAGGGAGATCATCGGGGCGCGAGACCGCCGGAAGGGTCGCGTGCGGAGCGATCGCAAAGAAGCAGCTTGCAGAGAAGGGCATACGCGTCGTTGCACACTCGGTTGAAATTGCCGGTGTGAAGGCTCAGGCATATGATTTGGATGCAATTGAAAAGAACATAGTTCGCTGCGCCGATCCTGTCGCCGCCAAGAAGATGGAAGAAGCGATCCTCAAGGTGAAAGAGTCCAACGACTCGGTCGGTGGCATAGCACAGCTTGAAATCCATGGCGTACCTGCAGGGCTCGGCGATCCGGTATTCTTCAAGCTCGACGCCCGACTGACGTATGCGATCATGACTATCGGCGCAACAAAAGGTGTCGAGGTGGGCAGAGGATTTGAGCTGGCTCGTTTGCGCGGAAGCGAATCAAATGATCCGATGACAGATGGCGGATTCGTGAGCAATAATGCCGGAGGAATCACGGGCGGCATTTCTACCGGCCAGCCAATAACTCTGCGAGTAGCTGTCAAACCGACTTCTTCGATAGCGCAACCTCAGAAGACTATTGATCTCAGCGGGCAAAACCGCGAAATTGAGGTGCATGGGCGTCACGATCCATGCATCATGCCCCGGATTATACCGGTGATCGAGAATATGGCGGCACTTGTCATTCTCGATGCATGGGAGATTCAGTCGCGGCTGCGACCGGAGTGGGATAGAGCTTAGCACTGAACATTATGCTGTTGAGTGCGTTTCATTGGTGAAGGGAAAGTGAGCTGTGAGCGCAGTGAAGACAGCATACACTCTTTTGATACTGGCGCTGGCTGGCAGTCTTGTTCTAGTATCCTGCGGCCGCAGCGTAGATCCGGAACCTGAGCCGCCTGACGATCTTGTCGATCTACAGAATCAGCTCGCCGAATCGCCGCGTGATAATGAAGAGGCAGAGTTGATGGCTCTCTGGATGGTCGGTAAGGTCGTTGCCTACACGAGGGATTACAACAGAATTGTCGATGCGTTGAACATCGTGCGGCAGACATATTCCGACAGCGTGCCGCAGCTCGACAGCATTCAGTTCGCATATCCATTCCAGCCGAGTGAAATCATTGTCCTCGTTGATTCCGCTGCCAGAGCGAAATTGCGAATCGGAGCTTACACCGACTGGGACTCGCTGAATTCACTCTTTCGCGTAACGGATATAGATACTACCGATCTGGGAATCTCGCAGCAGGTGCAACTCTCATTTCTGGGAAGGCTCAACCCTGATCTGCTCGCGGACAGCTACTGGGATTTGGGGCAATTACGAGGCGGAATCACCGGAACCGGGATTTATGTCAACGTTGGCGATCAATCCAATCTCTATCCCTGGGAAGTAGGGACTTTTATGACATTTCTCCTCCGGCGAGCAGATGGCGACTGTCCGGCCGGCTGCATCAACAGCCACTTCTGGTATTTCAGAGTGTCGGAGGGGCATGCCGAGTTAGTCGGTGATTTCGAGGCCGAAGACGGCGTCCCATTTCCCGACTGGTGGGACGTCGCCAATGCGGGATTCTGCGAATATTTCCATTACCGCCACGGATACTGCGACGGCCTTTAGCCCTGGCTTTTTCCCAGCTTTGTTGTATCTTCTCAGAAACATACCGATCTGTACTCACGTAGGTAGCTAGTAGACCGAGTTTTGACATCGGCAGAATCTTTACGTCTCTTATTTAGCGCCTGACTGACCAGTCTGCGCTAAGTCGTATTTCAAGTCAGAAGTCAACAAATCGCCCGGATTGTAGGATCAGATCAAATCCGGGCTAATATCTGGAGGACTGCTCATGCATTATCGACACTCACCACTGCTGATGCTTATCAGTGCGACCCTCGTCGCTCTCTTGGCTGTCTCAGCCCTTGCAACACCACCAAATGTGAAATTGAATTCAGATACGACACCGTATCTTCAGAATGAAGAACAGATCTGGGTCAGCCCCGTGAATTCCAATATTGTCATTGCCGACTGGCGCGATTGGCGTCTCGGCTATCGCAGAGTCGGGATTGGAGTCTCGACCGATGGCGGCGCTACCTGGTCAGACTCTCTGTTCACCGATGTACCGTATGACAGGCAGTCCGATCCCTGTCTTGTTGGCGATCAATTCGGGACTTTCTATGCAAACATGCTGAACTATAACTCAGGGGGCATCGGCGAGAGCTTCATCGTCGTCTATCGCTCGACCGATGGAGGCGTCTCATGGACGGGCCCCGTCGCAACAAACCCGTGGATTCCCGGTACATTCGAGGACAAGCAGTTCACTGCTGTCGATAGAACCGGTGGTGCCCATGACGGCAACTACTACTGCTCATGGACAAGATTCTATAGTGGCCCGACACGAATGATACTTGTCAGATCAACCGACGGGTGCCAGACATTTGATGACACGGTGAAAGTTGGCCCCTCTCCATATTATGAGAACTGCGGTGGGTTCTTCGATGCAGGGCAGTTCTCAATTCCGATTGTCGACGCCGACGGAGACGTGCATGTCTTCTGGCAGGGTTATGATATCGATCCATGGGAGTGCAGTTTCCAGTGGGCGATTCAACACACATGGTCTACCGATGGTGGGTTGACGTTCAATCTGGCAGCTCCGGCATTCTACAGCAACTTCGGCTACAATAATGTCGATGGCGGAATTGACACGTACGGAATGCCGAATGGCGATTGCGACATATCTGGCGGCCCATACAACAATACCATTTACATCTCACAATGCCAGTACGCACCGGGCGGCGCTCCTGAGACTGATGTCACCGTTCGCAAATCGACCGACAACGGACTGACCTGGACCGATAGACAGGTGGTCAACGATGATCCTCCCGATCAGAACATCGATCAATTCCATCCCTGGTTGGTCGTTAACGAAGACGGTGTCGTACTGCTGATTTTCTACGATCAGCGCGTCGGCCCCGTTTTGCGCGAGTTTGATGCATTCTTCAGCGCATCATTTGATGGTGGCGAGACTTATATCACGAATATGCGCCTCTCAGAAGTATCGAGCAGTCCCGATTTTGCTTTTTCGATGAAGTCGCATGTTCCGAACGATGTCGTAGAACCAGACGGCACTATGCTGGTGAAGAATCAGCCGGTGCGCCAGCCGATGGCTGGTCTGTTTGCTGAGTATATCGGCGTTCATTCAAACCACGATACGGTTAACACTGTCTGGACAGATACCAGAAATGGCAATCAGGATGCGTACGGTGCGAGATTCATGATGCCATTCCTTAAACCGAGACTATATCTGCCGGAAAATGGTGATGCGGATTTCACTGAATTCCCTGCATTCAGGTGGTCGACCTGCTGGCACGAGGATCAGGATTCCTATCGTCTCGAGCTCAGCGAGGATCCTCTCTTCTCCTCAATCGACTATTCGTTTGATGGCTTGACCGATAACAACTACGTTCCGTCGATTGCTCTCGACAGCAATGTCTATTTCTGGAGAGTTAAGGCGTTCAGGCCAGATGGCGATTCAACTGAGTATTCCGACCTTTTCCACTTCGGAGGCGAGTATACATGCGTCGATTCAGACGGAGACTATTATGGTGACCCGGGGCATCCGGAGAACACTTGCGAACTTGATAACTGCCCTGATACCTACAATCCAAACCAGGCAGACTCCGACGTCGACGGTGTCGGCGATCTGTGTGATAATTGCATTGATGTGTTCAATCCGGGTCAGGAAGATTCTGACGGTGATCAGATCGGTGACGCGTGTGATCACATCTGTGGAGATGTTGACACCAGCGGGGCAGTTGATATAGATGACGTTGTCTATCTCATAGCCTACATATTCTCCGGCGGCCCAGCACCTGCGCAGTTGGAATCAGGCGACGCCGACTGCAGCGGAGGCATCGATATCGACGATGTCGTTTATATCATCGGATACATATTCTCTGGTGGACCACCACCATGCGACACCGACAACAACGGTGTTGCTGACTGCTAACGTATCATTGGTGATACAAGGGCAGGTTTCACCGAAACCTGCCTCTTGAGTTGAGTTGGCAGGCTTGAGGACAATCCTTCCCTACCTTTGTTCCTCCGCTACATGATGTAAAAACCACTTGACAGATAGTAATGTATACTTTACATTAGTGTCAGACGGAGATTGAGATGGGTGTTGAGCACGCGAAGCTAAGAAACCACATTAAGCAGCACAGGGCGCGGCTCGATCTGACGCAGCAGGCTCTTGCTGACATAGTCGGCGTCAGCCGTCAGACGATCATTTCGACGGAGAAAGGGCAATATGTGCCGTCAACGCTCCTAGCGTTTCGCATTGCGAGAGCTCTCGGAATGAGCGTAGAAGAACTGTTCGAGCTGGAGGTAGAGTCATGAAGAGTGAGATGGATGTGATGGGAATGGACGAGAGACAGCGGCTATGCTGGCTTTTGGCTAACCGGGTGACCCTGATGGTTGTCGGTGTATTTTGGATCGGTATGATCGGCTGGGAAGTCATCAACCATAGAGTGCCATACTTCCTGATCGCGATGGTGCCTGCATT
>Ga0180009_10002085_pt1 | contig 23657 bp, 18 predicted proteins | sample OS_PC_MetaG_FD_123537 | JGI IMG/M metagenome (GOLD analysis project Ga0180009, IMG submission 123537) | Groundwater microbial communities from the Aspo Hard Rock Laboratory (HRL) deep subsurface site, Sweden - OS_PC_MetaG | ecosystem: Environmental > Aquatic > Deep subsurface > Groundwater...
TCAAGAGGTTATTTATTCAGAAAAACGCATGAATCCATCCTTGGAGCTCCTGGAATCCATCCCTGGCTTCCAAGGTTTTCTGAACAAACAACCTCTTTCCGCTTACAGGTACCCACACATATTTGGTGCACCCGAGGTCCTCACCCGTCTTGACTGAATACTTATCATTCAATAACGATTAAGATCGATTGGTCAGAGGGCAGAGCTAAAATATGCTGCGCCCGGAACCGGATGCACGCAAATGGACCCTCCAGGCAGAGAGGATCGAACCCGGTCTTTTCAGTTATTCCGGCATTTCTGAGGACCTCAGGGGAAACAGCGGAAAACGGGCTACCGGGTTGGCGATCCAGGGGACTCCCCTATTGTGTGAAAATGACCTGACAGTTTGAGCTTCAGGTAGGCGCTGAACAAAGCGGCGTCATCGATATCAACATCCATCTATAGGAGATTATGGCATATAAAAACCTTCTGCTTGAAAAACAAGGTCACATTATGATTGTCACGTTGAACCGGCCCCAGAAGCTGAATGCGCTCAACATGGAGCTGTTCGATGATCTCAACCAGCTGGCCGGAGAGCTGAATAAGGATGTGGAGACACGCGTCGTGATTTTTACAGGAAAAGGAAAGAACTTCAGTGTCGGATCAGATCTGACGGATCCCGCCATCGTGGAACGGGTGAACGCCACATTGCTGAAAAAACTCCGTCATATGAAAACCGGTCCTGAAATGATTCGCAACATTTTTGAGATCAATCAGATCACGATTGCTGCAGTGAACGGGTATGCCCTGGGTGGGGGTGCCTGTATCGCCAGTGCCTGTGATTTTCGCATTGGGGCGGAAACCTGTTTGATTGGATATCCAGAGGTGAGTCTGGCCATGAATTTAAGCTGGGTGGCCTTGCCATTGTGTGTCCATCTCATCGGGCCCGTACGCGCCAAACAGATGGTGATCCTGGCAACCCGGGAAAAAGCGGAGACGTTATTGAAATGGGGCTTTCTGGATGAAGTCGTGCCGGCGGAGCAGCTGCTTGACAGGGCCATGGAGATGGCTGAGTTATATGCGGCTCAACCACCGCTGGCCGCACAAATGGTCAAGCGAAGTGTCAATGCCATCTCGTCCGCACTGGACCAGGCGATTATGCACATGGATTCTGATCAATATCTGTATGCGGTTTCGGGTGAGGACTTTCAGGAGGGTATTCAGGCCTTTTTTGAGAAACGAAAAGCAGTCTTCAAAGGAAATTAGCCAGGCTGGAAAGGTTCGTGTCATTCTGTTGAATCGTTGCCCTGGCAGGGTGAAGGGGCCCATGTCTGTCCATCCCGGCCGGGGACTTCACAAATCCGGGCACCCGCTCAGTGGTGGCCTGTCTGCCGCTTAATCCCCAGTTTTTCCATTTTCGATCGCAGGGTGTTGTGGTGGATACAGAGAATTTCAGCGGCTCCGCCGGGACCACTGATCTTGCCGGCCGTTTTTACCAATGTTGCCAGGATGTGGCAACGTTCCATGTCAGCCAGCGATTTCCCGTTAAAGCGAAAAGAACTGTCCTCCGGGACCACATTCAGTTCCGGAACCCTGAAAACCGTTCCGGAACTCAAAACAACCCCTCTTTCAATGATATTCTGCAATTCCCGGACATTTCCCGGCCAGTTGTAGGCCAGCAATTTCTCCATTTCGGTATTGAGGATTTTTGTGAACGGCCTGCCGGCTTTTTTGGCAAAGATCCTGAGAAAGAAATGCGCCAGCAGGGGAATATCCTCTTTTCTTTCCCGGAGCGACGGGACCTGTATGGGGAAAACGTTTAAGCGGAAAAACAGATCTTCGCGGAAATCACCGCTTTTGACCAGTTTATGCAGATCCTGGTTTGTTGCCGCGATCAGGCGAAAATCAGACTTCAGTGTCTGCATTCCCCCGACACGTTCAAATTCCTGGGTCTGCAGGATGCGGAGCAGACGGACCTGAACTTTTTTGGGGATATCCCCGATTTCATCAAGAAACAGTGTCCCGCCATGGGCCAGTTCGAAGCGGCCTGCTCTTTGTCTGTCAGCTCCGGTAAAAGCCCCTTTTTCGTGTCCGAAGAGTTCGCTGGCGATCAAATTCTCACTGAAGGCGCTGCAGTTGACACTGATAAACGGCTTGTCTGACCGGGTACTGTTATCCATGATGGTTCCGGCGACGAGCTCTTTCCCAACGCCGGTTTCACCTGTAATCAGGACGGTCGTCCGGGTATGAGCCACTTTTTCGATCTTACTTAACACCTTCATGATCGCCGGGCTTTCCCCCAAAAAATCCTTATAACGCAGTCTGTCCAAGTGCTGCTCCCGGTAGTACTGGTTTTCCTTGTCGAGCTTCAGGTTCAGCCGTTTGACCTCATTGTAGGCGTCAGCGTTGTCGATGGCAATGGCTGCCTGGGATGCGAAAAAGGAGAATATCTTGAGATCCTTTTGCCGAAAGGGGGAAGCGAGAAAATGGTTGTCAAAATAGAGCACGCCGACGGTCTTGTTTTTGACGATCATCGGGATGCAGACACATGATCGGATATGGTGATAACTATGATAGGTCAGGGACCGGTCCAGGCTCAGTTTCTTGATGGTCCCCTGCCCCGTTTTCACGGTTTCACGGATGAGATTCATTGATTCGGCAAACTCCGATTGGGTCACATCATCGGCGGTCAGGTTTTTAGCCGCTTTCAACTCAAATTCATTCCCGGCATTTCCCGTTCTGAAAAGGAAGATGGCTCCCCTCTCTGCACCTGTTATCTGAATTACCGTCAAAATGATCTGCTTGATGATATCCGAACTGTCTCGAATCGTGCTGATCCATTGCCCCAGGTGTAGAATTTCCTCCAGCAGGGTGTCCGGCCGGGTTAAGTCCTGAATCAAGAATTTGAGATCATCGGGAAAGGACAGATCCTTGTGGGACCGGATGGTATCGGCAGCCAGCCTTGCGTTTTCCCGGGCTTTTGCCGGTTTATCCATCTTCAGGTAGATCCGGGCAATTTCAATCCGGGTCTGGGCGATGGCGAGCAGATAACCGGATTCCTCAGACAGTTTCAGGGAGCGGTTCAGGTTTGCGAGTACTGTCTCTGCGGCCTGACCTCGCTTCTTTTGCAGGAGGGCCAGATAGCGGTAGGCAAGTGCTTCAAAGTGAACATTGAGTTTCAGAAATCCGGATTCGATGACATCCTCCAGGCTGAGTCCCGGTACCCTGGGATACTCTCCCTGTTCAATCGCCCAGCAAAACTTCAGCAAAAATTCGTATGAGGAGTAGGGAATCTCTCTGTAATCCTCCAGTCTCTTCAGATAGCGATGTAAACCCGCTTTTGACGGTTCAACCTCCCCTTTTTCAAAGAGAATCAGGGCATGCAGGAGGTCGATGTCTTTCCGGATCCTGGGATCGAACTGAAGATCCGCCTCCGCATTGAGATTGGTCAGGAACTGATGCACCTCTTCCCCTCTGCCCACACTGTAGAGGGTCTCTGCAATATAGTAGACAGCAAAGGCGAAATTGTCCGGGCGATTGATTTTCAATGAATGGGCGCAGATGGCATCCAGCATGCCCAGCCCCTGGTTTAAACGCCCCACGGCGACATGGGACCAGGCCGCCATGGTTGAAGCATAGAGGGGGAGATAATCATTGGGCAGTCTGTCGATGTTTCTGACCAGCTTCTCATAGATAGCAACCGTTTTTTTATTCAATCCCTGCCAGCAATAATAGGTCAAGCAGAAGGATTCAACTCTCCGGGTGAAGATCGGGTCAGAAATCTCCTCCGCCAGGGATCTGGCTTTTTCAAAGTGCCAGTTAAACCCAACAATATCAGCGTTCTGCCAGAAATTTCCGGTCAAATGCATGTGAAAGAGGACCTGCTGTGCTTTATCATTCAGCGTCTCAGCCCGCCGGATGGCTTCCGTGAGAACGGCATGCGACCAGCCGGACTCACTCCTGGCCAGGGCAGAATTAAAATAGTAGCCGGAGGCCGTCAGGAAGAGTCGATCTGCCTCCTCACCGTTGAGCGGCTTTAGATCGTCGATGGCCTTGACACAGCAATCAACCGAGGCCTGGTGCAGGGCTCGTCTGTAGAACAATTCACACGCCCCGATCAGGGATCGACAGCCATTGATATCATTTGTTCTTCTGATCAGGTAGCGGGACAGGATGTCCAGGTTTTTTTCATCCTGCTGCAGATCCCGCTGTAACAGGTCCATGATTTTCCGATGGGCTGTTTCCGTTTCCGTTTCGGTCAGGGCTGCGGTAAGCTTTCTCGGTTGCAGCGGATCGTTGAAACAGAACCAGCCAGCCCCGGTTTGAGACAAAACCCCGTCCTGGAGGTGATCGGTTAAAATCCCCAGGGTGGTTGTGGCCTTAAATCCCGTCAATTCCAGCAGCCAATCGATGGAAAACTCTGATTCGAACAAAGCGGCGACCGCCATCAGGGTGTCCGATTCGGATCTTGTGGTCCCTCCCCGGCCTTCCCCGGTATCTGGAATAAACTGCAATTGAGATGGATTCATACTGTTCGCTGCCGGTTTCTGATTAACGATATTTGGTTTTTTAACGTGATATCATAACAGGCGGTGAATAGCAAACGGGCGGCCCTGTTTTTCGAATCTGATATTATGGGTTAATTTTTTTATTCCAATCAGGTATGATGTTTGCTGCTAGTCTTTCTGCCTACAGAGCAGGAGATTGTCGAAAATGATTTTTATTCAAGAGCACGATACCCGTGAAAACAGAATTGTCATAGAGGTGGAGGGGCAACTCAACCAGTCGAACCTCTCAATCCTGAAAGGGGTATGTCAGAAGCATCAGCGTTCGGTGCCGGCAAAGGAGATATCTCTTGATCTGAAGGGGCTGACCCATATTGGCAGAGAGGCAAGGGTATACCTGAAGGAGATTCGCGATACCGTCTTGCTCATCGGGTTACCCGAGTTTTTAAGAATGGAACTGTTCCCTGATTCTTCTCAGCTGAAAGGATGAGGGCCAGGATCGATGGGAGAGAAAATGTCGAACGTATTCAGCTTTACTGGATATCAATCTGGAGCATTCTCCAGTGGATGTCTTTTAAAACGGAGCGATTTGGGGCACGGCACCTTCAACCTTGTTGTGCCGAAATCGTCAGGTAGTGACCTCCCGTCTGCGGATCAGTGAAGATGGATGGGACGGGTTGGGATTCCTGAAGTTGCTGGGTGGTTATTTGGCTTTTAATTCAAAATAGGAGATACCGATGAAGAAGTGTGGCAGATTTTTCCAAAAGACGGTGATCATGCTGATTGCCGCGGTGTTGTTTTCCAGTTCCGGTTTTGCCGCTCCCAAACGGGGAGGTGATGTGACGTTGCTGTATTGGCAGTTGCCGGCTCATTTCAACTCGGCCATTCAGTCCGGTGCGGCCATTGCAGCTGCTGCTGCCAATATCTTCGTTTCTCTGATCGAACTGGATGGGAACTGGCAACCGGTCCCCTATCTGGCCAAGAGCTGGTCTGTCTCGGATGACAACCTGACCTACATCTTCAACCTGGTTGAAGGGACTTCTTTCACGGATGGCCAGCCGGTGACATCCAAGGACGTCGCCTTCTCCATCAATCTGATGAAGGAGTACCATACATTCGGTCCATATATGTTCGGGGCTGTTGACCGGGTGGAGACCCCGGACAAGAACACGGTGGTGATCAAACTGAAGCAGCCGCATCCGGCACTGCTGGTGGCCCTCTCAGCGCCGTTCACGCCGATTATGCCCGAGCACGTCTACGGCACGGGCGATATCCGGAAGCACCCGGCCAATACCAATCCCATTGGATCGGGTCCCTTCAAACTGGTTGAATTCAAGCCGGGCAAGAACTTTATCCTGGAGCGGAATGACAAGTTCATGCGACCGGGGCGACCCTATATTGACCGTTATATCGGAAGCCTGGTGACCAATCCCAAGGCGGCCTTCATGGCTATGAGCAGCGGGGAAGTGCACAGTTTCGGTTTCATGGCTGTTCCTCAGATGGTTGCGGGTTTCAAGGCCAACAAGAACCTGACCGTTACCAGTGAGGGATATGATGGCATCGGGGCCGTCAATTACCTGGAATTCAATCTGCGCAAGAAGTATATCAGTGACAAACGGGTACGGCAGGCGATCGCCTACGCCATCGACCGGGATTTTATCACCCAGAAGCTGCACCAGGGAGGGTCAAGGCCGTGCACAGGTCCGATTCACTCCTCCAGTAAATTTTATTCAGACCAGGTTGAACGCTATGACCTGAATCTGGACAAGGCCAATGCCCTGCTGGATGAAGCCGGATACAAGCGTGGGGCGGATGGGATGCGATTCCCGCTGACACTGACCTATATGCCGGGTGATCCGATTAACATGAAAATGGTAGCCGAGTACCTGAAGCCCCAGTTGAAAAAGATCGGAATCAACATTACCCTGAAGGCGCCAGCGGATTTCATGAACTGGTTTATGAATATCGCCAAGTGGGAACATGACATGACCATGATCAACCTGTTTGGCTGGGGTGATCCGGTCATTGGTGTGCAGCGGATGTTTATGTCCACCAACATCAAAAATCTGGTCTGGACCAACACCTCCGGTTATGCCAATCCGGAAGTGGACAAGGTGCTGAATGAGGCCGCAGTTGAGGTGGATTTCAACAAGCGCAAGGCCCTATATGCAACGTTTCAGAAAATCGTTGCTGACGATCTGCCACTCTACTTTATCCAGGAAACGATCTACCACACGGTGACCCACAAAGATCTGCTGGGGCAGAAATCCAGTGTCTGGGGCGGCGTGGGGCCATTCGATTCCGTTTACTGGAAAGACGGTCACGCCCCCAAATAGACTCTTTTTGGATTGCAGACAGCGCTGTTTTCGGGACCCTGCTGTCTGCAGTCGACTGTTTCCAACACCGGTATGGTGATTCGATTTTTTTTCCGGGAGGTATCTGACATTTGAAAACACTGATTGGTTATTCGAAACAGGTTGGGTATTCCATTATCCTGCTGTTTGCTGTGATCGTGCTCAATTTTCTTCTGATCCAGGCGGCACCAGGCGATGCGGTGACAGCCATGATTGGCGATATGGGCGGTGCCTCCCCGGAGATGATCGCTGAGTTGAAGAGTTCGTACGGGCTGGATCAGAGTGTTTTTATCCAGCTGGTCCGATACGTCGGCAAGATGGTGCAGGGTGACCTGGGAATGTCCTATACCTATAACCTGCCGGTGCTGGATCTGATTCTGGATCACCTGCCGGCCACCATTCTGCTGGTGGTGTCTGCCCTGCTGATGGCCCTCATATTCGGCACACTGCTGGGTATTATGGCGGCTCAGAAGCCCAACAGTCTACTCAATCACATTGTTACGGTTTTTTCCCTTTCCGGTCTGGCGTCTCCTGTATTCTGGACCGGGATCATTCTGCTGCTGCTGTTCTCCTATTTTATCCCGATCTTTCCCAGTTATGGCATGAAAACCATCGGTTTCCAGGGAGGGCTGCTGGAGAGCTGGGTCAATATTCTGCACCACCTGGTGCTGCCGGCGGTCACCCTGGCCAGTGTCTATATTGCGGTCTACAGCCGTATCGCCAGGGCCAGCATGCTGGATGTCCTGGGGGCGGACTATATCCGGACAGCCCGCTCCAAGGGTCTCACAGAAAGGGTTGTCGTCTACAAGCATGCACTGAAAAATGCCATGCTGCCGGTGGTGACCATGGCGGGGCTTCAATTCGGTCAGATGGTTGCCGGAGCCGTGGTCGTGGAGACGGTCTTCAGCTGGCCAGGGATCGGACAGCTGGCATTGAAGGCCATTTTGCGCCGGGACTATCCCCTGCTGCTGGGGATTCTCTTCTTTTCCGTTCTGGTTGTGGTGATCTGCAATCTCCTGACGGATCTGTCATACCGGTTTCTGGACCCGAGAATAAAATAGTCCAGGGTTCCTGCATCAGCAAAGGGCACGGACGAATCGCCGGTGCTGCACCATGTTTATAAAAACACGAAACGTACCATGACTGAATATTTGGCTTCAGAAGAGATCGTCGTTCCAACCCCTCGGATTCTGGAAATCTGGCGGATGTTCAAAGCCAACAAGGCGGCCCTGTTGGGGTTGATCCTGTGGCTGCTGATCATATTTTTCGCATTTTTCGGGCCCTCCATTTATCCCAGTGATCCCTTCGAAATGGTGGGGGCACCCTTGTTGCCGCCGAGTGGCGAGTTCCTTTTCGGTACCGATTACCTGGGGCGGGATATACTGGCCGGTATTCTGCATGGCGCCTCCGTGACGCTTATTTTTGGGTTTTCCGCCACATTGTGTTCGGTCTTAATTGGTCTGACTGTTGGTGTCATGGCTGGATACTATGGTGGATGGGTCGAGAATATCCTGATGCGGGTGACCGAGTTTTTCCAGGTACTGCCGGGATTACTGCTGGCCATGGTCCTGGTGACCATGTTCTCCCCGAAGATGATCATCGTCGTATTTGCGATCGGGATTGTCAGTTGGGCGCCCCTGGCCCGGTTGACACGGGCTGAGTTTCTGAAGATCAAGGAACGGGAGTATGTGATGGCACAGCGGGCAATGGGTGCCACCAACCGCCGGATCATGTGGAAGGTGATTCTGCCGAATGCCCTGCCACCCCTGATTGTCGCAACCATTCTCGGGGTTGCTGGCGCCATTCTGTTTGAAGCTGCACTCAGTTTTCTGGGATTGAGTGATCCCAATACCTTCAGCTGGGGATACATGATCGGCGCTTCCCTTGAATACATCTGGGATTCCTGGTGGGCTGTGGTTTTTCCAGGGCTGGCCATCTTTCTGACCGTTCTGGGAATCAGCCTGATTGGCGATGGTTTGAACGACGCATTAAATCCCAAGTTGAGAAAGTTATGAAAGGAAAGGAACCCATTCTGGAGATCAAAGACCTGTGCGTTGACTTTGAAGTCAGACGGGGAACGGTTCGTGTGCTGAACAATCTGGATATTCATCTGGAACGGGGGGAGGCCCTGGGGATCGTGGGTGAAAGCGGTTGCGGCAAGAGCATGACGGCACTGTCCATTATGCGCCTGATCCCGGTACCCCCCGGGAATATCGCCCAGGGTGAAATCCTGCTGAATGGAAGAAACCTGTTGAACCTGAAGGAAAAAGAGATGCAGGATATCCGGGGAAACGAGATCTCGATGATATTCCAGGAGCCGATGACCTCGCTGAATCCTGTATTTACGAATGGGTCCCAGGTTGCAGAGAGTATACAGCGGCACCAGTCGGTATCCAGGGCGACGGCAAAGAAAAAAGCCATCGAGATGCTGCGTCTGGTTGGTATTCCGGCGCCTGAACAACGTTTTGCGCAATATCCCCATGAACTTTCTGGGGGAATGCGCCAGCGGGTGATGGCCGCCATGGCCCTCTCCTGCGAGCCGAGTATACTGATTGCAGATGAACCGACCACGGCGCTGGACGTCACGATCCAGGCCCAGATATTTGACCTGCTGCGGGATATTCAGAAAAAAATCAACACGGCCATCATCCTGATTACCCATGACATGGGCGTTATTGCCGAATTTGCCACGCGAATCGTGGTGATGTATGCCGGACGCAAGGTTGAGGAGGGGCCCGTCAGGGAGGTGATCAGCAACCCACGGCACCCCTATACAAGGGGCCTGATCCGTTGTGTTCCCTTTTTGAAAAAGGATCCCGGAACGACCCGTGAGGAGTTGAATGAAATCCCGGGCATGGTACCGAGTCTCAGCCTGCTGGGTCAGGGATGCCCCTTTGCGATGCGGTGTGACTATACAACCGAGCAGTGCCAGGTGTCGTTTCCGCCTGAAACGACAGTTGGTGTGAATCACACGGTCATGTGCTGGCACACGGAGGATGTAAAATGACGAATCAGGCCCTGTTGAAAGTGGACAACCTCTGTACCTATTTCAAACTTCCCAAACCCCACCTCTTTGCGGAAGCACCGACAGTGTTCGCAGTGGACAATATCAGTTTCGAGATCCCCCGCGGAACGACATTCGGGCTGGTCGGCGAAAGTGGATGCGGGAAGTCGACCACGGCCCTGTCGGTGCTGAGACTCGTGGAACCGACTTCCGGATCTGTCAGACTGAATGACGCCGATATCTGCAAATTCAAGCCAGGCGAACTCCGCGCTTTTCGCCGGCATATGCAGATTGTTTTTCAGGATCCCTACTCCTCCATGAATCCCCGGGCCACAGCCGGTGAAATTGTGCAGACCCCGTTGAAAATTCAGCGTATCGGCACGCCGGCTGAACGCCAGCAGAGGGCCGCGGAGTTGTTCGAGCTGGTAGGGTTGCGTCGTGAACAGCGGGATCTGTTTCCCCACCAGTTTTCCGGTGGTCAGCGGCAGCGCATTGCCATCGCCCGCGCCTTGGCCTCCAAGCCGGAATTTGTGGTCTGCGATGAGCCGGTTTCAGCGCTGGACGTAGCCATCCAGGCACAAATTCTGAATTTGCTGAGGCGGTTGCAGAAAGAACTGAATCTCACCTACCTGTTTATCTCCCATGACATGGCGGTGGTGCAGTACATGTGCGATGAAATTGCGGTGATGTATCTGGGGCAGATCGTTGAAAAAGCGGATCGACGGTCCCTGTTTGTCAATGTGCAACACCCTTACACCAAAGCGCTGTTATCGGCTGTTCCGACAATCGATCCGGATGTGAAGGTCACCAGTCAGCGCTTGCAGGGTGATGTCCCGAGTCCGATGAATCCACCGTCGGGATGCCGGTTTCACACCCGCTGTCCCATTGCAGAGCCTGTCTGTCGCAACGAAATCCCGCTGCTGAGAGAAACCAGACCGAATCATCTGGTTGCCTGTCACCTTGTCTGACGCAGCCTTGGCTGGCCCTGGAACGGATATCTGATCCGCGGGGCCTTTGGCCTGGGATTGGTGGGCGTTATCAGGATTCAAACAGTGTCAGATACTCCCCGTAGCCCTCTTCAGCCAGTTTTTCCCTGGCAATAAACCGCAGCGCCGCGGAGTTCATACAGTAGCGTAAGCCGGTAGGTTGAGGGCCATCATCAAACACATGCCCCAGGTGGGAATCTCCATATTTGCTCCTGACCTCGATTCGAGTCATCGACAGGCTGTGGTCTTTTTTCTCCACGACATTCTCCGGTACCAGGGGTTTGTAGAAGCTTGGCCAGCCGCTGCCGGATTTGAATTTCTCAGTCGAGCTGAAAAGCGGTTCTCCTGAAACAACATCCACATATATGCCTTCCTGCTTGTTCTCCCAGAATTCGTTGGCGAAGGGTCGTTCAGTCCCGTTCTCCTGGGTCACCTGATACTGCAGGGGTGTCAGTTTTTGCCGGAGTTCGCTGGCGGCAGGTTTTTTGAAGCGGGTGTAGGGTTTCCGGGCCACTTTGGAAGGCACTTCACGGGTCCAGACTTTCTGCAGGAATTGATCCCGACCGGAGCGACTTCGGTATAGCTGGTAGTGCTGGGGATTCGTTTTATGGTAATCCTGGTGATAGGCCTCCGCCGGGTAGAACTTTTCGGCCGGCAGAACCGGTGTTGTGACGGGCCTGGAAAAAAGACCGGAAGCGTTCAGCTTTTCTTTAGAGGCCAAGGCTGCTTTCTTCTGTTCCTCGTTATGGTAAAAGACAGCTGTCCCATATTGTGAGCCGCGGTCCACAAACTGTCCGCCGGCATCGGTAGGATCGATCTGTTTCCAGAAAACGTCCAGAATCTGATCGTAACTTACCTTTGATGGGTCGTAAATAATCTGGACAGCCTCCAGGTGTCCGGAACGACCGCTGCAGACATCTTCGTATGTTGGATTGTCCAGTGCACCACCGGTATAGCCGGAAACCACCTCATATACCCCGTCCAGTTTTTCAAAGGGGTGTTCCATGCACCAGAAACAGCCACCGGCGACTGTTGCCAACGCTTTTTGCGATTGTGCTGATATCCCGGAATCTGCTGACATCAGTGCCATGATCAGTTTACCGAATTGTGCGCCTGTTCCAAACACAAAGACCTCCTGTTAAAATGAGAACACCAGTGAACCATCCTTACAAAGTGTGATTTTCATGCTTCGTTGTGCCCCGCCCCGGGGCTTGTTGCTTCGTCTGAATGTTGCGTGTCTTGTTTTTTGTACACCATGAAAAAACCTACCTGAAATTTTCATACCAAAATCGGTATCCAATAGGCGGTTTTCAGGCAGTCTCCTGACGGCTGTGTGTGTCGGAGTGCATCATCTTGTTTTTTCAAATTAATCATGGCATGAATGTTTCAATATCATCAGAAGGGAGAGTGATGGCAGGGATCCATGGATTGGGTCTCATTGGTTGTTATTTTGAGTGAACGTTATCTTTAACTATTGTTTTTATATGGTTTTTATCCGCCAGGGGATACACAACCAGCCATGGTCCTGTCTGGATAGGTGCTACCGGAAAGTACGATAAACGGCAGAATTGGGTCAACCGGTCAAGATAAACTGCAGGGGTAAAATGAAGAGAACCACACTGAAATTGATGTCATGGAATGTCAATGGACTGAGAGCCATTATGGGAAAAGATTTTACAGGCGCTCTAAAGGGCATGGATGCGGATATCCTGGCTATCCAGGAGACAAAACTGCAGGCAGATCAGAGGACGGAAGAGATGCTGAATATGGCTGGATATGAGTCATACTGGTCATATGCCGCCACGAAAAAGGGTTACAGTGGGGTAGCGGTTTTCACCCGGTTGAAACCTGAAAAGGTGAATACCGAGATGGGCATCCCCGAATTTGATAGTGAAGGGCGGCTGGTGGAGCTGACGTTCAAGGATTTTATCCTGTTTAATGTGTATTTTCCAAACGGACAAAAAAATGAAGAGCGTCTGCAGTATAAACTGGATTTCTACCAGCATCTGTTTGCTTACATTCGGCAATATAAGGAACAGAATATTCCGATTATTATCACGGGCGATTTTAACACCGCCCACAATGAGATCGACCTGAAACGACCCAAACAGAATGAAAACAATTCGGGATTTATGAGAATTGAGAGGGATTGGCTGGACCGAATTGTCGATGAGGGGTATGTCGATACCTTCCGCTATCTCCACCCCGACACTGAGAAATACTCATGGTGGTCCTACCGGTTCAATGCCAGAAAAAACAATACGGGGTGGCGGATTGACTATTTCTTTGTTACCCGGAATCTGATCGACCGCAACTGGCTGACGAAAGCCTTTATAGAAAATGATATTTTCGGTTCTGATCACTGCCCGGTAGGCATAGAGCTGAAACTGAATGCTTGAAGCCATTGTACCGATAACCTGAAAAAAAGGATGCCCCAATGGATATTAAAACCAGGAAGGATTTGACCGGTTTGAAAACCGATCTGCTGTTTGTTACAAAGTTTGAAACATCCAAAACCCTTGAGAAATCGGATCTGCTCGGGAAGACCGTTCAGGATAGAATTGACAAGGCCATTTCCATTTACGGGTTTGCAGGCAAGAAAAAAGAGGTCCTGCTGATTGAAGGCACGGATCAGATCAAGCGTATTTTGATCGGTGGTCTGGGCCTGAAAAAGGATTTCGGCGCTGAAACGGTCCGACTGGCTGCTCATGAAGCTGTCAACCAGGCCAATGCACTGAAGGTCTCACACCTGACACTGATGGTTCCGGGGCCGAATCGTTTTCTGAAGGCGGCTGTGGAAGGCGTTCGGCTGGCTGCTTACCATTTTGAAGGGCTGCACCAGAAAAAAGACAAGGACCAGGCGCCGACCTTGAAATCAGTGGTATGTCTGACCCGGGAACCGAAAGCCAAAACCGTGCTGCATGAAGTGAATACCATCCTGAACGGGGTTGACCTGGCCAAAAACCTGGTCAACCTGCCTGCCAACGTGGTTACCCCGGGCTACCTCGAAAAAACGGCAGAGGCCATGGCGGAGGGGCGGAAAAATGTGAGTTTGAATGTGCTTGGCCTGGAAGAGGCTGAGAAACAGGGGATGGGCGCATTTGCCGCCGTCGCCAGAGGTTCTGCCGAACCTGCCCGGATGATTGCCCTGCAGTACAAGGGGAACCCTGGCAGCAAGAAGGCTTACGGGATTGTCGGCAAGGGAATCACCTTCGATTCCGGAGGTATCTCCCTGAAGCCGTCCAAAGGCATGGGAAAGATGAAAACCGACATGGCCGGCAGCGCAGCAGCCCTGGGAGCTTTCAAAGCGGTCTCGGAACTGGGTTTGAAGGTCAATCTGATTGTCGTGGTGGCGGCCACCGAAAACATGCCGGGTGGCAGGGCCTATCGGCCGGGTGATATTCTGACCGCATCCAACGGCAAGACCATCGAAATCGTCAATACTGATGCTGAAGGTCGGCTGGTCCTGGCAGATGCCCTGGTCCTGGCCCAAAAAATGGGAGCGGACCGGGTGATCGACATCGCAACCCTTACCGGTGCCTGCATTGTCACGTTTGGAAATATTCACACCGCCCTGATGTCCAACAGCGATGCCTGGGCTAAAAAATACATGGCTGCGGCAGCGAACAGCGGGGAGAAAACCTGGCAGCTGCCGATGGATACTGAATACAATGAGCTGATCAAGAGCGATGTGTCAGACATGGTCAACGCGGTGGAGACGGGGAAGGCAGGAACCATCACGGCAGCCAAACTGCTGGAAAACTTTATCGAGGAAAAAACGGAATGGGTTCACCTGGATATAGCCGGGACATCCTATCTTGATGCCCCCCGCGGTTACCAGAGTAAACAGGCCACCGGGGTTCCCATCCGAACCCTGGTGGAGCTCCTGATGGAGGAAGCAACATAGGGCCCGATCATGACGGTGCCGGGTCTGCGGAGCCATGGAAACTGATTTCGAGGAACAGCACCGGCAACCGTTTTTTTACACCAGCTCACCGATATAGGGCAATTGGCGGTATTTCTGATCCATATCAAGCCCATACCCCACAACAAACTGATCTTCCACCTCGAAGCCGACATATTGAAGATCAACCGGCTGTATTCTGCGGCTGGGTTTGTTCAGCATGGAACAGATCGCGATGGATTGAGGGCTCCTGCTCTGCAGGAGCGTCAGGATTTTGTTGAGTGTCAGTCCGGTATCGACGATATCCTCAACGATAAGGATGTGCCGGCCGTGGATATTATCCGCCAGGTCTTTCAGGATCCTGACCTCACCGGAGGTATTCTCTCCCTGGTAGCTGGATACCACCATGAAATCCACAACGGTTTCCGGCTCCAGTACCCGGATGAGATCTGCCGCAAAAACAAATGATCCGCGCAGCAGCACCACCATCACGATTTCCTTTCCGGCATAAGCTGTCGAGATCTCCCGGCCGAGTTCCGCCACTCTGTTTTTTATTTTCCTGCTTGATATCAATTCTTTCAGCATTGTTGTCCCCTGATATGGATGGCGGGTTTCCCCGTTTATAGGCCAAGATCGATTTTCTTCCAGTATTGGATCTCGTCCCGCAATTCCGCTGCTTTTTCGAAATTCAGTTCCTTGGCGGCTTTTTTCATCTTTTTTTCCAGCTGTTTGATCAGCTTGAGGATATCTCTGGGCTTTGTTACATATGCCGGCGACGGCTCTGCAACCATTTTGGCGTCTTCATTGAGCATCCGGTTCTGTATTTTTTTGATAATCGTTCTCGGCGTGATATTGTTTGCCTTGTTATAGGCCTGCTGCACCTCTCGCCGGCGCATGGTCTCCTTGATGGTCTGATTCATGGACTGGGTGATGCGGTCGGCAAACATGATCACTTTGCCATTCACGTTTCTCGAAGCGCGGCCACAGGTTTGCAGCAGGGACCGGTGGGAACGCAGAAATCCCTCTTTGTCCGCATCAAAAATGGCGACGAGACTCACCTCTGGAATATCCAGGCCTTCCCTGAGCAGGTTGATACCCACCAGGACATCGAATTCACCCAGACGCAGATCTCGGATAATTTCGGCTCTTTCCAACGTGTCGATATCTGAATGCATATACTTGACCCGGACATCCAGATCCGTATAATACTCCGTCAGGTCTTCCGCCATCCGCTTGGTGAGCGTTGTGATCAGCACGCGCTCATTCCTGGCGGCCACCCGCTGAATCTCGCCATACATCTCATCGACCTGTCCGGCCGTGGGGCGGATTTCGATTTCCGGATCCAGCAGTCCCGTGGGGCGGATAATCTGTTCGACAATGACATTGCCGGTGTTCTTCAGTTCGAGATCCCCTGGTGTGGCAGAGACATAGATCACCTGGTGGACGAGACGATCGAACTCGTCATATCGGAGCGGGCGATTGTCGACGGCGGAGGGGAGCCTGAAGCCATGTTCCACCAGGGTGGATTTCCTTGAATAGTCTCCCTTGTACATACCGGTAATCTGAGGGAGGCTGACATGGCTTTCATCGATAAACAGCAGGGCGTCTTTGGGGAAGTAATCGATCAGCGTGGGAGGCGGTTCTCCCGGCAGGCGTCGGTTGAAAATACGGGAGTAGTTTTCGATACCGGCACATCGTCCGGTCTCTTCCAGCATCTCCAGGTCGAAAAGGGTGCGAGCTTCCAGTCGCTGGTACTCAACCAGTTTATTCTGGTTTTTCAACTCCTCAAGACGGATTGCCAGTTCCTGCCGTATCATCTCCAGGCTTTGCGGCATCTGATCTTCAGGTGTGACATAGTGGCTGCCCGGATAGATGGCCACCTTGCTCAGGGACTCGAGGATATTTCCGGTCAGGGGATCGATTTTGGAGATGGATTCGATTTCGTCTCCAAACATTTCCAGGCGAATGGCAAAATCGTCATAGGCCGGATAGATTTCCACCGTATCCCCCCGGACCCTGAATGTGCCCCGATGGAAATCCATATCATTCCGCTGGTACTGGATATCCACCAGCCGGCTCAGGATTTCGCCGCGATCCTTTTCGTCACCCACCATCAGGTAGACCAGCATGCCGGAGTAGGCTTCCGGTGACCCGAGACCATAGATACAGGAGACACTGGAGACGATGATCACATCTTCCCGTTCGAACAGCGAGCGGGTTGCAGAAAGACGCATCTTGTCGAGATCGTCGTTGATGGCGGTATCCTTCTCGATGAAGAGGTCCGTCCTGGGAATATAGGCTTCCGGCTGGTAGTAATCGTAGTAACTGACAAAATACTCCACGGCATTTTCGGGGAAAAAATCCCTGAACTCATTGTACAACTGCGCTGCCAGTGTTTTATTGTGGGTCATCACCAGGGTTGGCCGCTGGAGTTCGTTGATGACATTGGCCATGGTATAGGTCTTTCCCGACCCGGTCACCCCGAGCAGCACCTGGTATTTTCTCTTTTCCCGCAAGCCCTCCATCAGACTTTTAATCGCCCGGGACTGATCGCCCGAGGGGCTGAATGGTGCCTGCAGCTTGAACTTCTGTCCTTTCATGGGTTGTGACTCTGAATCGTTGATGCTGAATCCCACCGCCTCCCTTCAACACAGGTGGTTAAAAGCGATTGTATTCGGGACAACCATCACGGATGGGGTGGAATCTGGCCGGAGATACCAAATGAAGAATACCATTTTATGGGAAACCAATGACAAATTCAAGTCATATTCAAAATGACGGCACTACTCCCTGTTTGCAGCGGCTGGGCGCATGCGGGGGGTGTTTGCGACACAAATAGTACTTGAATAACAACACCGGAATGAACTAACTTTAAAAGAGATGATAACACCTCCTTCGAGCGATCACTTCAGACCCTCAACCAACACAAACGGATCATGAAAATAAAACGCGCGCTTCTCAGTGTTTCCGATAAGACCGGCATTGTCGATTTTGCACGGGGACTCCAACAGGCTGGTATTGAACTTGTCAGTACCGGGGGCACGGCCAAAAGCATCAGGGATGCCGGCATTGCCGTCAAGGATATCTCCGACGTGACCGGGTTTCCCGAAATTATGGATGGGCGTGTGAAAACACTGCACCCGCTGGTTCATGGCGGTATTCTGGCCAGACGGGATCACAGCGGTGACCAGCAGTCGGTGGCGGATTTGAAGATTCCGCTGATCGACCTGATCGTCGTCAATCTCTATCCCTTCCTGGAGGTGACCAGAGATCCATCCGTGTCCCTCGAAGTAGCGGTTGAAAATATTGATATCGGTGGTCCGACCATGATCCGGGCGGCGGCCAAGAACTTCGAATATGTCGGTGTGGTGACGGACCCGGCCGACTATGCGGTTGTGCTGAACCAGATCAAATCCGACGGTGGTTTGACCAGGGAATTGCGGGGACAGCTGGCGGTCAAGGTATTTCAGCATACCGCCCGTTATGACGCAGCGGTGGATACATTTCTGGCTGAACGCATCCTCTCGGAAAAACGGCTGCATCTGGACTATGTTGAGGGAACCGTGCTGCGTTATGGGGAGAACAGTCACCAGGCAGCCGATTTTTACCGGGATCCCAGATCTCAGGAGTCTTCAGCGGCCAATGCCGAAGTCCTGCACGGCAAAGCCATGTCCTACAACAACTATGTGGATGCCTCTGCCGCCCTTGAAGCGGTCAAGGACCTGCCGTCAGACCGACCGGCGGTAGCCGTGATCAAACACACCAACCCCTGCGGGCTGGCCACGGGCAGCAATATCGCCGATGCCCTGGAACGAGCCTGGCAGGGTGACCCCATGTCCGCCTTTGGAGGGGTCCTGGCTACCAACTGGAAGGTGGATATGGATTTTGCCAATTTCCTCAAGGGGGATTCGGTCCGACACCTCTCCTACAGTATTGTCAATGGCGAAACCGTAGCTCAAGAGGTTCCCGGGGGCAAGTTTGTCGAAGTCATTATTGCCCCGGACTATAGTGACGAGGCGGTGGCATTTCTGAAAAGCAAGAGCAAGATGATCCGACTCTTGAAAACCCGCAAGACGGTCCGCCAGGATCTGAAAACCTTTCGGGCGATCACCGGGGGGTTGCTGATGCAGGACAGGGACCTGCCGCTGACAGAGAAGTTCGAGGTGGTTACGGAAAAACAGTTTCCGGGGGCACACAAGGCGTTGGCGGAGTTCACCACGGTCGCCTGCAAGCACACCAAATCAAATGGTATTGTGCTGGGCCGGGAATACGCGCCGGGATGTTTCCAGGTGATGGGGATGGGTGCCGGGCAGCCCAACCGGGTGGATTCCATGAGAAAGCTCTCGATTCCGCGGGCCAAGGAGAATCTGTTCAGGGAGTTCCAGGACCTGAAGCTCACCGGCGATTTTGAAACCTGGTGCCAGGCAGAGATCGCGAAGATGGTGCTGGTGTCGGATGGGTTTTTCCCCTTTGATGACACCGTCAGAGAAGCAGCCAGTTTCGGTATCAAGTATATTGTTCAGCCGGGCGGGTCCATGAGAGACGCAGACTCCATCAAGGCCTGTAATGAATTCGGTATGGCCATGGCCATGGTCGGCTACAGGCATTTCAACCATTAACCGTCCCCTTTATCGAGCAGGAGACCATGTTACGCACGCCCCCCTTTCCCAGCCGGTTTTTTACGGAAAACCGCAGGGAGTTGAGCGCGTCTTTCGATGCCGATGCCGTCATTCTGCTTCAGAGTGCTGACTCGATGGTGCGCAATTCCGATATGGAGCATCCCTGGCGACAGGACTCCAGTTTTTTCTATCTCACCGGGATTGATGAGCCGGGTTGCAGTCTGCTGATACTGCCAAACAAAGCCGGCACGACAGAGGAAATTCTGTTTATTCCCTCTGTAGATCCCGAAAAGGAAAAATGGAACGGCAAAATGCTGACCCGGGATGATGCAAAACTGGCCAGCGGCATCGAAAAAGTCCAGTATTCAGAAACCCTGATGATGACCCTGTTTCGCTCTCAGAAATGGCGGGACGTGCTGTATGTCGAACTGAACGATTTCTTTCCCGATCAGCCACTGACCCGGCAGCACCGTATACTCGGAGATATCTCGCGTCGACTGCCGGGTCTGCAGATCAGAAAACTGGACCCGCATACCGCCCGATTGCGGCATCGGAAAAAACCGGAAGAGGTGGCCAATATCAGGACGTCACTCCATATTATCAATGACGCCCTGTCTGCGGTCATGAGGAAGTTGAAACCGGGCATGATGGAGTACCAGGTGGAGGCGGAAATCGTGTACCACTATCTCAATAACGGATGTAACCGTGTGGGGTTCGAAGCGATCGTAGCCGGTGGTGAAAACGCTGCGATCCTCCACTATGTTACCAATCATGCCAGACTCAATGACGGTGACATGGTGTTGATTGATACCGGCGGCGAGTACGGCATGTACAGCGGCGACATTACCCGTGTTTATCCCGTGAACGGCAGATTCACGCCCCGACAGCGCCAGTGTTATCAGGCGGTGCTTGATGTGAATCAGGCTTTTATCGAAGCCCTCTCTCCAGGAGACAGCTGGAAACAACTCTATGAAAAAGCCGGGGAAATTATCGGTGAGATATACCACCGGGCTGGATTTATCGACGACCCCAGGAACCATCTCGCTGTCAGTTATCATCGCATCGGGCATTACCTGGGTCTGGATGTTCATGATGTCGGGCGGTTGGATTGGCCGATGGCGCCGGGAACCATTATCACGGTCGAACCGGGGCTTTATCTCCCTGATGAAAAAATCGGGGTGCGGATCGAGGACAATATTCTGTTTACCGAACAGGGGATCGAGATCCTCTCACGAGATATTCCGAAAGAGATCGAAGAGATCGAATCGATGATGGCTGCCGCTTCCTAAACGGCATACTCGCTGATAAGCCGGCTGATGATGGAACGGTTGCTGTCGTCCAGATTCGTTATTCTGAAACCGGTTGTGTAGATACTTTCGTGGATGGTTTTCTTACAGATGATGCTTTCAGCGTCAAAATCAATCTCACTGGTTGCTTCGATCTCCTCTGGCAGGACGACTCTCAGTTGAAACAAGGTTTTTTCAGCAATCGGCTCATCGCTGACCAGCATGACGCCTTCAACCGTTATATCAGCCAGATCACCAAGTACGAAGAACCCGTCTTCACCCTCGTTGGACTGGTTTCGATCCAGAACTTCGATATCATAAATAAAATTCTTCCTGTCCAGCTTTCTTCTTTCTGCCATAGGCGCGCCTATCGGTTAGCTTTTTTAAAGGCTGAATTCCACGCTTCACTGTTTTATCATGAAATAGCGGCAAGTGGATCTTACAGATTACACATGATTATCTATTTGTCGGAACCAATTCGTCAAGTGTCTGATTGCCGAACCGAAGGGAGGAAAAAACGGACCGGTGGCCGGCCGATTAATTCCTTGTACTTTTAATTTGATTTCATTAAAATACGCTTATTAGTATACGTCAACGCTTTGAGCCTCAGTGAAGCAGGAAACCTTCACACGGCAACTCAATCCGATCTTTCAGTCAAAACAAGGGGCATTATGTTTTCGATCAAAGGTACATATGAAAACGGTAAGATTAAACTGCTGGAACCGATTAAAATAGCGCAAGATACCGATGTCATCATTACCTTTCTGGATCATGACATCCCTTTTTCCACAGGTCCCTCCACCACAGCCGGTAAACGGACAAGTCAGTCTGATATTGCAGTGGAAATAATCCGGGAAGAACATCCGGAAGAATATTATGAAAAACTGAGGGAACATAAACGGTACAAGGCCACTGGCAATATAACGGTTGTTTCGGGTGAATATGAGGAGACCTTCCCCCTGAATGACTACTCTTCTGGGGGCCTTAGCTTTATCAGCCCCCATGTTTACCCGGTTTCCAGAGAAATTACCGCCGCTCTCAGATACTCAGCCGGAGAAGAGATGCTGATTATGGATTTCAAGATGGAAGTCCGCGGTGTTTTCGAACAGGATGACGGCAACTACAAGATTGGATGCGAGTTCGATGACCAGGTGGATGAACAACTCTGGCATACCGTGATGAGCTGACCCCCGGGTCCCTGTTCGCTCTATAATTGCAATCAAGAGGAGACAGGGATGTTTCATCTCCGCTTTTGTGTTCCCGCAACAACGTGATTACCTCAATCAATTGGCATCCCCTTCAATCGTTTCCCTGGACTCTCTGCTGCTGACTTCCCACTGAAACATGGCATGCCAGCGACAACAGGTTGACACATGGTCCGGAATGGCAATCTTTCTTCAGCGGACTGTCATGCGTTTAAAAACAGGAACAAAAGCCTTGCATTTTTTTAAAAACCTGTTAACGAAGACATTCAGTTCATAGATTGCGGTTTGACAGGACAAATCAAAGAGTTACAGACAGGTCTGTTTAAATGGGCGCCTTCCGGCAGCACACGTGGATCCTGACGGTATCAATTGAAGATGCAGCAGTGGGGGGTATTGAAGGGAGGGCTGGCTCCCCGAGCAAGACTCGAACTTGCGACAAGACGGTTAACAGCCGTCTGCTCTACCAACTGAGCTATCGGGGAACTCGCTGATAATTTATTAATCTATTCCCCAGAATGGATCTTGTCAAATGAATTTATGCGAAAACTCTTTTTTTATTTGTTGGATATTCTAAATATCTAAAGTTTAAGATAAATGGACGGGTTGTTGCAGGGTTTGTCGACGGGGGCATCCCTCATCAGAGACCTGCCTGTAGTATTTATCTATTCATATCAGTAAATTGAGATAATCAAAAATTTATTAATTTTTACTTTAATATTACAGTAAAATATAGGCAATATATTATTATATATGATAATATAATCGTGACAACAATGATTGCTGATACCCTATAATTGCGGTAAACTAAAATAATACTAGTGCCATACATTTGGAACAGCACTAAAAAACAACAGATACCCGCGCATCCATGCTTCCGGTGCCCGGTCAAGAATCTGATCTGGACTGGCCTGAGGCGAAATTCTCAGGTGGATTAAGCTCGCTGGTTCAGGAGACGGGTCGTGATGACATGGATGTGTAAAAATTCGTTAACATTAAATTTTTTTCTGAATTAATGAGCAATAAAAAAGACCGAGACGAGGCACTTCAGGAAGAGCAGACAAAAGAGGCTCAGAAAAGAAGGAAGAAAAAGCGCGCCAAGAAGAATAATTCCAAAACAACTGAGATCGAGATCGAGATTCTGGATGATGATTTCATCCTGGAAGATATGGTTTCCAACAATTTAGAAATCGATAAAACAACATTCAACGAACTTCTTCCCAAGATTGATATTCTGCCGGACCAACTGGGGATCATCGCCGTTCAGCATCGACCCCTGTTTCCGCATATGGTCATACCGCTGGTTGTCGAGGGGGACCTCTACCAGAAAACCATCAAGCATGCCCAGAAAAACGAACCGGGGTATGTCGGCATCATCCTGAGCGGTCCAAAATTCGAATCCGACAACCCCAAGGTTGAGCATCTTTGCAAGATTGGGGTTGTTGCCAGAATTGTCAAGGTCTTCTCCCAGAATGATGACAGCAGCCAGCTTCTGCTGGACGTGCTGGAGCGGATTCAGGTTGTCAAGCCGGTCAAGTCGAAAGCTTCGATGATGATTGCCAAGGTCAAGTACATCAAGCAGGAAAAAGTAAAGATCAATGATGAGACCCGGGCTTTTTGCCGGGAAATACTCTCCAACATGAAAGAGCTGATCAACCTCAACCCCTTGATAAAAGAGGAGCTGAATCAGTTTATCAGTCAGATCAGCCTTGACGATCCGAGCCGTCTGGCCGATTTTGCGGCTACGTTGACTTCAGCCAACAAGGATGAGCTGCAGTCGATCCTGGAAACAGTTCCGATCATCAACCGCCTGGGTAA
>Ga0180009_10002086_pt1 | contig 23650 bp, 37 predicted proteins | sample OS_PC_MetaG_FD_123537 | JGI IMG/M metagenome (GOLD analysis project Ga0180009, IMG submission 123537) | Groundwater microbial communities from the Aspo Hard Rock Laboratory (HRL) deep subsurface site, Sweden - OS_PC_MetaG | ecosystem: Environmental > Aquatic > Deep subsurface > Groundwater...
GGAAATACAACTACTGAAGCTGTTCAACACTACATTACATCTTCTCAACCTTGGGTTTGTTAGTTTTAACATTTTGTTTTATTCCTTGATACCTCGCGCTTTAGCGCGGGGTTATTCATTTTTGAATCATTTCTTTTGTATTTGTTTAATTAGCCAAATTATTAATAGGATAATTGCAATCAATACTAAGATACTAAACACCCATCCAAAAAGCCCAAAACCTAAACCATAATTTCCTGACATCATTCCCCATCCACTACACCCGCTATCATTTACATCAGCAGATGCAAGTCCAGTAAAAGCTAGTAAAATAGCAAAAATAAATAACCCTCTTAATTTCATTTTATTTGGTTGCTCCCTTTATTTATTTTATTATATTTTGCCTTGCAAGTTGTTGAACAAAAATCTGTTCTTTTATTTATTAGGGGCATACCACACATTTTACAACCTTCTTCAAGTCCTGAATAAACTTCTTCTTTACATAATGGGCATTTCAGTGTTTGAATCGTTTTATCCTCCACATCCACATCCTCCTCCATTGGCCATTCCACAGCTAGATTCTGCTATCGGTCCTGTGGTGGTTGATGTTGATTCAACATAAACCGGACTACTACCATTATCTTCTAATACAGTAAAACTTCCCTTATACATGTTCATTGAGCAAGCAATATTAAATGTACCTGCTTTATTTGGAGTAAACTCTATTGTGTTGGCTCCTTCTGCTAAATTCTTTCTTACATTAAATGCAGAGATAACTATTGATTTTGAGCATCCAGGCATTTTGGTCATATCTGCTTCTATTCTAACAGGCACATCTTTTTTTAGAGTTGAAGGACTCATTACATAACTCCCTCCTTCTACAGATAACTTTACAACTTGAAATTCTTTATTTGGGTCAATGTTATTTTGAGCAACAGATGATCCTTGAGAAAACACAAAAAAACCAACTAAGAAAATACTAATTAAGATTAATATCCCAAACCAGGTATTTTTAGATACTACCATTAGAATAAAGCACTCCTTGGCCCATAGACCATTATTAATGCAGTTGCCAGTGTTAATATAAGACTAATAATTATTGTTATAAAATGGTCTTCTTTTAGTTGTCTTTCTTCTTTTCTTGTTTCAAGATAAATCATATAGTTTAGAGAAAAGAGAATAACTGCGCATACTATGAATATCAATATACTTGCAAGTTTTAAATTATCATTTATTAGCATTACTGCTGTCATTGCTCCCATCCAGCCTCCCATAAATCCAGCCATGGTTCCTTCCATTATACCCATTATTCCGCAGCAAGATCCCATCCAGATACCAAGAAATATTCCTATGCTCATTCCAAATACTCCTCCAATAAACATTCCATTAGTGGCTCCAATAAAATATCCTGCTAAAAATCCAGACATCATACCTACAGTCATTCCAACCATCATTCCGCCCATACAAGCCATTTTTTTGTAAGCTCTTATTTGTCTTATTGTTGGAACAACTAAGGCGTAGCTTAAAACAATAAAAAATAAGTAAAACCCATAAGTAGGAATAAAATTATTAATAGATTTAAACCTAAAATAATAAAATATTCCAAGAATTATAAATGAAGTTATTAGTGAATAAAATATAGTTCTAACTAACTCTCCTTCTATTCGGTTCCCATTCAATTCTTTTTTAAATTCTTTAAATGACATGTTAATTATAAAAAAACAATCTTTATATGCGCTTTGGAGAAATTAGTTTCAATTCTTTAAAACAACAATATTGTTCATCCCTCGTCGCTTTCTTTCAATTAGTTGTTTTGCTTCTAGCTTATCTAATAGTCTTGTTGTTTTGACTTTTCCAATTTCAAGCTTTTCCATTAAGTCAGCCTGAAACATTGCATTGCCCTCGTTTAATAATAATTCTACAATTCTTTTTTCATCTTTATCTAACCCTTCTAAATCTAATTTCTTTTTCTTTTCTTTAATTTTCTTTATAACTATTTTTTCTTTTGGTTTATTAAACATAATAACTAATCCAATAACAAGGATAACCCCAATAATGCTTAAGCTTATCCAGGTCTGGGTTTTTATTGTATCATACATTGAACAAGAGGGGCCGTGGGTGCATGTTTCTCCTACAATATTTTTTAATGCAAGATTAAAAATTAAAACTATAACTACCATTACAATTGCGATTCCAATTATTAACCATCCAACTTGTTTATTTTCCATTTTTATCCTTCAATTAAAATTGATTCTTTTTTTGCTCCAAGTTTTTGTAAAATTTCTTTTATGCTACTTACAAACTCTCTTGGGCCGCAAATATAAAATTGCTTATTAAACGCTTTAATTTTATCCTTTATAAATTGTTCATCAATTCTTTTACTTTCATATCCTTGTTTTTTTTCTTTTGTGAGTATTAGTATTAGGTTTTTTCCAAGCATATTAGCTAGCTCTTTTTCATTTATTATATCCTCTGCAGTTTTATTTGAAAAAATTAGCATGTTTTTGTTAATTTTGTTTTGGTTTTTTAAGCTTCTAAATATAGATAAAAAAGGAGTTATACCGGCTCCTCCTGCAAAAAATATACCTTCTCCTTTATAGTGCATTACTCCAAAAGGATCAGTAATAATTAATTCATCTCCAGGAGAAAGTTCATGAATTTTTTCTGTAATTCCTCCAGGGTATTTTTTTATTATAAGTTCTAAAACAAGGTTTTCATTAGTAGAGCTAAAAGTCACAGGTCTTTTTTCTTTTTCAAGTCCTGGCTTATTTATAGCCATTGTTGTTGCCTGGCCAGAAACAAATTTATAGTTTTTTGGTTTTTCAACTATAAAACTCTTTGTATCATGAGTTACAAAATCTATTTTTAAAATTTTTACTATATGTTCCATTTTGTTTTTATCTTTTTTTAGATCGATAATCTTTAATTGCTGATTTAAGAGCATCACTCGCAAGATTTGAGCAGTGCATTTTAATTGGAGGAAGGCCTTTAAGTTTTTTAGCAACCTCGTCTCTTGTTATTTTTTGGGCTGAATCTAAATCTCTGCCTTTTGCTAGTTGTGTTATCATAGATGAAGTTGCAATTGCAGCAGCACATCCAAAGGTTTTAAATTTAATATCTTTAATTGTCTCTTTTCCTTTTTTATCCCTATTTACCTTAATATAAACATACATAATATCCCCGCAAGAAGGATTTCCTACTTTTCCAACTCCGTCTGGATTTTTTATTTCTCCCATATTTTTTGGGTTCATAAAGTTCTTCATAACTTCTTTTGAATAATTTAAATTAGGCATTTTTTATTTTTTCTCCATAAAAAAGGAATTCAACACAAAAAGCTGACCTTTTAAAGGTTGATTAATTACTTTTCCTTCGATGATTGTGAAATATTTTGAAAATAATTCTTTTAACTCTTCAAGTGTTGAGAAATACACTTTAGCCCCCATAGGTGATCCTGGTTTAGAGGGGGCTACTCGATATTTCTTTCCTTTTTGATCAAGACGAGGGTCTTCAATATTAAAACAAACAGAGAGATATTTTCCTCCTTTTTTAAGAATTTTTTGTATGTTTTGCACGTATTTCTCTCTTTCTTCTGGCATCACTCCATGGAGAATTGACCATTCAAAAACAAAATCAAATTTTTCATCCAAATCTTGTAAATGCTCAAAATCCATAACTTCAAATCTAACATTTACTCCTTTCTCTTGGGCATTTTTCTTAGCATATTCTATTGCCTTCTTTGAGAGATCAATCCCTAATACTTCAAATCCCTTTGAGGCCAAATATATTGAGTAAAATCCCTCTCCACAACCAATATCAATAATTTTGCAAGGTTTTAGTTGTCCGGTTTCCACCAAATTAATTAATTTTGTAGGAGGTTCTTTGCAAGTCCAAATCGCCCCGGGCATTTCATATGCTTTGTCTGCTTGTTCTTCATTCATTTATTCAACTCCTTTATTATTTTGTCGATTTCTTTCTTCTTTATTCCGTGTGCAAGACATCCTTCTTCAATTGTTTCCTGCATCGCCATAGGGCATCCAATGCACATTAATCCAGCTTCAAACAAAATTTCAGCTGCATTTGGATTTTCTCTAAGGACTTCGCTAAGTTTTGTGGTTTTTGTTATTTTTTTCTTCATAATAATTATCCTCTTGATTTTTCTAAAAGATCTTCACACATGATTGGCTCGCAAGAGTCTTCATCACACTCTACACATGCATCTTTTATCTGCTATTTCTTCAGCCTCATCCATATTAATCCCGTTTTCTTCTAGTTCTTCTTCGCATTCTTCAGGGCCTTTAAGGTCGCAGTTATGGTCTTCGTAGTGAGACATTTTTCCTCCTTTTTTTAATTTAATTAGTGAGTGGAGAGATTTTTCTTAATTTTTCTACAATACTAGGAAGTTTTTCTAAAACATAATCAACATCCTCTTTTGTGGTGTATTTACTTATGCTCATTCTTATAGAACTATTTGTCTGGATCGGTTCTAAACCAATAGCTTTTAGCACGTGACTAGATTCAAGAGAGTGAGATGCGCAGGCAGATCCAGTAGAAGTATAAATTCCTAAATTTTCTAAGTATCCTCCTATTGCCTCGCCTTCAATATTATTAAATGAAAGATTTATATTGTTGCATAGCCTATTTTTTCTTGGACCATTAATTTTCACATTAGGTATTTTTAATAATCTTTCAATAAAATAATCTCTTAATTCTTCCATTTTCCTTACATCTTTTTTATCTGCAATATCAACTGCCTTTGAAAAGCCAACAATTCCAGAAATATTTTCTGTTCCGCTTCTATATTTTCTTTCATGGCCTCCTCCGTGAAAAAGCGGAGTTATTTTAATTCCTTCTTTTATATAAAGCGCTCCAACTCCTTTTGGACCATGTATTTTATGGGAGTTCATTGTTACTAAATCTAAATTTTGTTTTTTAATATTAATTTCAACTTTTGTAAAGCTCTGGCACGCATCAGTGTGAAATAAAACTTTTTTTTCTTTGCAGACTTTGCCTATTTTTTCTAAATCCTGAATTGCGCCTATTTCATTATTTCCGTGTATTATTGAAACAACAATTGTTTTATCTGTTATGGCTTTTCTAACATCTTCTGAATCTACAAAGCCTTCTTTATCAACATCTAAATAGGTTATTTGTGCTCCTTTAGTTTCAAGCCACTTGCATGTGTTTAAAACACAGTCATGCTCTATTTTTGTAGTGATTATATGATTTTTCTCTGGATAATAACTAAAGAACAAGCCCTTTAAAGCAAAATTATTACTTTCTGTTCCACCAGAAGTAAAAATAATCTCCCTAGAATTGGCATTAATTGCTTTTGCAATAATTTTACGTGATTTTTCTAATACACTTTTCGCATCCTGACCAAATGCATGCACACTTGAAGCATTTGCATATTTTTCTGTAAAATAAGGAAGCATTTCTTTTAGAACTCTCTCATCAACTTTTGTTGTTGCAGCATTATCTAGATATATGTTTCTCATTTTAACTTAATCGATTTTAATTTAATTAGTTGTTTTTTAATTTCTGCCTCATGCTTCATATGTTCTCCATAAATTTTTTCTTTTTCAAACCTCTTTCCTTTGTAAATTATCTCAACTTTTTCTTTTGCACCATAAACCTTAATTACAGCTTTTTTAAAATCTGTTAAGTCTCCTTTTAATTTTTTAATCCTGTCCATAAACCACTTGCTTTTCTTCTCAAAAAATTCAACTACACTATCTTCTTCAGGGTAGTTGTGTTTTGCATTAATCAGGTCTATCTCAAACTTTTCTTTTATCCATATTCTATCTAGTGGGTTTTGCCAGTCATGCAATCCAATTAAATCATGCATAAGGCCATTTATATCTGTGATTTTCATTTTTTACACCCTGCACAACTCTTATGGCAAAAAGTCTTTGCGTGTTTGTCAATTATCCCTAATATCGGAACAATTGTGTCTTTGTTTAGAGAATAAATTCTTTGTTTTCCTTTCTTTTTTACATCCACAATTTTACAGCATCTTAGCGAAGAGAGTGCATGAGAAACTTTGCTTTGCTCAAAACCTAATTCTTTTACAAGTTCTGTCACACTTTTCTCTTTTTTTTGCAAGGATAAAATTACCTCTATTTTTAATGGGTTTGCAAGATTTGTAAAAAATATATGATAAGTATGTCTCATATGAAATTAACTTCATACATCTTTATAAAGATTTCGGTGTTATTTTGTTATTCTCTCTTTTAATTTAGCAACTTGGTTTCTTAGCTGGATTGCTTCTTCAAATTCAAGGTTTTCAGCAGCTCTTCTCATTCTAGCTTCTAATTCTATAATTAGATTAGGAATCTCTGCTTTTGGAATATGCTTAGTGTCTTTAATTTCAACTTCTTTTTCTTTTATTGGCTTAATAATTGTTTTTGGGGTAATTCCATGGGTTTTATTATACTCAATCTGGATCTTTCTTCTTCTATATGTTTCTTCAACTGCAGTCTTTATTGAATTAGTCATCTGATCAGCATATAAAACAACTTTAGAATTAATATTTCTTGCAGCTCTTCCTATTGTTTGAATTAAACTTTTATCATTTCTTAAAAATCCTTCTTTATCTGCATCTAAAATTCCAACAAAACCAACTTCGGGAATATCAAGGCCCTCTCTTAATAAATTAATTCCAATTAAACAATCAAATTCTCCTAATCTCAACTGCCTGATAATCTCAGTTCTTTCTAATGTATCAATCTCAGAATGCAAGTATCTTGTTTTAATTCCTTCACTAGATAAAAACTCAGTAAGTTCTTCAGAAAGCTTTTTAGTTAGAGTTGTTATTAAAACCCTATCTCCTCTTTTAATTGCCATCTCAATTTCTTTTTTAATATCATCTATTTGGCCTGTAATTGGCCTGATAAAAACCTCTGGATCAACTAAACCTGTTGGGCGAATGATCTGCTCCACTATTTTTTCAGAATTTTCCTTTTCATATTCACTAGGGGTAGCAGAAACAAAAATAACCTGATTTTTTTTCATATACTCTTCAAACTCACTAAATTTTAATGGTCTATTGTCATATGCGCTTGTAAGTCTAAATCCATAATCAATTAGATTATGTTTTCTAGAATAATCTCCTTTATACATCCCATGAAGCTGTGGAATTGTCTGGTGTGATTCATCAATTATAATTAAAAAATTCTCTCCAAAATAATCCATTAGAGTAAATGGCTTTTCTCCTCTTTTTCTATTATCAAAATGTCTTGAATAATTTTCTATTCCTTTGCAATATCCTGTCTCTTTTATCATCTCAAGATCATAAAGAGTTCTTTGTTTTAGTCTATGCGCCTCCATCATTCCTAATCTTGGAAGATCTTCTTGTAATTGCTCTTTAATTGAAACAATTGCTCTTTCAAGTTCTTTTTCAGGAATCATAAAGTGCCTGGCAGGATAAACTGTATAATGTCTCCAAGAATCTATTTTAGTGTGATTGAATCTATCTAACTCACTAATTTTTTCTATTTTGTCTCCAAATAATTCAATACGTATTATATTTGGGGTTATATGAGAAATAAATTCAATTGTATCTCCTTTTACTCTGAATTTCCCTGCTTCTAGATCCTTGTCATTTCTTTCATATTGAGCCTCTACAAATCTTGATATTAGTTCTTTTCTTTTTATTTCCTGTCCAACATCTAAGCCAAACCTAAAATCCAGGTAATTTGAAGGATTTCCTAGGCCATAAATACAAGAAACACTTGCAACAATAATTGTATCTTCTCTAGATAAAACAGAGGAAGTTGCAGCAAGTCTCATCTGATCAATTTTTGCATTGACTTGGGCGTCTTTTTCAATGTATTTATCTGTTGCAGGCAAATAAGATTCTGGCTGATAATAATCATAATAAGAAACAAAATATTCAACTCTATTTTCAGGAAAATAACTTTTTAGTTCTTCATAAAGCTGCGCTGCAAGAGTTTTGTTGTGTGCAATAACTAAAACTTTTTTATTAACGTTTTTTATTACATTTGCTATTGTAAATGTTTTTCCAGACCCAGTTACTCCTAATAAAGTTTGAAATCTTGCTTTATCTATAATTCCTTTTGTGAGTTCTTCAATTGCTTTGGGCTGTGAACCAGCAGGATTAACCGTTGACTTTAATTTAAACTGGTTTTTTAGTGATAATGGCATTATTAATTACAGGATAATTCATTTAAGAATTTTTGTAATTTATTTAAAAAACATTTAAATAATAAAAAATCCTTTTTACAATATGGGTTTAAGTTATAGGTGTTTTAAAATAATAATCTCTTTAGCACTAATTATCTCTGTTATTTTTAATATTATTCTCTGTATTAGAAATCTTCCTGAAACAAGAGACCTATTAATTATCTGGTCTGTTATTCTCTTAATTGGTATCTTGTTCTTGATTTTTTTCGCAAAAAAAGACATAGCAAAGAAAAAGTATGCAAGAAAAACTAGCAAGAAAAGAGTCTAAAAAAGAACAATATTAATCCAAAATATTAAATATAAGAGATCTTTAATAATAATATCTTAAAAAAGTAAAAAATGGAAAGAAAAGTTAAGAAAAAAATACATAAGCATAATATAGAGAAAACCTGGAAGACACTTTTACTAATTGCAGCAACAATATTTATGATTGTTGGGCTTGTTATGGTCATAATAGATGCAAGATATTTAGAAGGCATACAGAATATAGCCACTTCTATCTTGTTTTATGCTGTATTGTTATTAATTAAAAGGAGAGATTTTGATTTTTACAGTCCTTTTTTTAGGCTTGGATTTATTTTTGCTGCTGTTGGTCCAATAATACATTTTGGTGTCTGGGCCTTAGGATTTATCTTAGTTTTAGCTAGCTTGTTTCAAGGCAGGAGATAAAGAAGTTTTTACAAGGAACCATTAAGGATGTTTTTTAAAAATCCAAAAAAATGGACCTAAGTTCCATTTTTTAATTAAAAAAAATTAAAATAAAATTTATTCAGTTTCTTCTGTTTCTGTGTTAGAGTCAGCAGATGGGCACTCTCCTTTATTCATCATTCCATGGCCCATTCCTTTTTCAAAGCCATTTCTTTCTCCTCTAGCGAAACCCATTCCATTGGTGTTTACTTTTTCAGGCATTAATCCCTGCATTTGAGTTCTTAATTGGTTTGCTGTTTCTGTGTCTCCATTTTCCATAGCTGTTCTTAGTTGTTCTCTAAGTTGCTTCATTTCAGACATTTGTGAGTGCTGTTCAACAAGCAAGTTGAAATTTTCTTCACTAAGTTCTGATTCCATTAGAGATTTCCATGTTGCATAATCATTGTTTTCTATTGCAGTCTCTACATTAGTTCTAAATTCCTGCATTTGTGCTTTTTCTTCATCAGTTAAATCTCCTTTAGCCATTTGACCAAATCCAAGGCCAAAAGCTGCAACAGACCCAACTGCTAGTAAAACAATTGTTGCAACAACAAAAACACCAATACTTGTTTTGTTTTTCATTTTTTTATGTTTATACCTCCTTATAATTCTATGAAGATAAAATTGTTTTGTGTGTTAGGCTTATTCATTTGTTTTCTGTATTCTTTGCCTTTTTGAGCTGAACCAGTATTGCAAACTCATCTTGGTCTATTGTCTGAATTCCATCTGGAAACCCATTAAGATTTTCAATAGCTGCTATGTATGAGTTATAGTCTCCTTTTTGCACTGCTTCATCAATAGACATTGTTGGAAGAAAGAAAGCATACTCTGGTTCAGAGTATAGCTTGTTTAACTCTTCAATTATGTCTACATTTGGTGGAGTTTTTAACTGATTTAACGGAGTTAACTGATTAGCATACATGGATATTTGGTCTGGATTAATTGTATCTGCATTAGCCAAAGGAAGCGGTAGTAATCCCCCAGCTAAAGCAAAAAAACCCAAAGCCAGTGCTCCTGCAATTTTTCTTTTTTTAGTCATTTTTTCCTCCTTATTTTTATTATTTTAATAACGCAGTTTAAGGCTAGGCATTTTACTTCTTATAATCAATCTGTTTTTCTTTTTAAGTAAGGTGGAACAAAGATCCATAATGCTTTATAAAGCATTAATCTATGATATTTTATGCCACCAGGAATGATGTCAAGGGGAATTAATTCCCAAATGATGCAGGAAATAATGCAGTCCAGTTTTGGAACTGAATTAGTTTACTCTTTTGTTATTATCTTGTTAAGTCTAATAATTTATTTTGGAACAAAAGAGCTTTACGAATTATCTAATTATAAGGGTATTAAATATTTTAGACTATCTTTTTTATTTTTTGCAATTGCGTATTTTTTTAGATCTTTTGTTAAATTTTTAGTTGTATTTTTAGATGCTCCAGAAATCATTAGGCTTTCTCAATTAGGTCTTGGAGCAGTTTCCTTATTTTTCTTAATGTATGCTAGCTCAATTGCAATTTTTTATCTTTTGTTAAGTGTTAACTGGAAAAAATGGGACGGAAAATCTAAAGAGTGGATTTTTCATATTTTAGCCCTTATAATTGCAGTAATTAGTTTGCTAGTAAGACAAGGAATTATCATCTTAGGAATTTACCTTGTCTTATTTGTGTTTATATCGATCGCAACAATTATTTCTTATAAGCAAGCAAGAGAAAGAAGAAAAGGAAGCCACCTTCATGGAATTTATGTTCTCTTGTTTATTTTTTGGATATTAAACATAATGGATATACTCACTCCAAATTTGTTCCAATCCTTTCATCTTTTAATTTATTTTGCTTCAATAAGTGTTTTCTTGGCTATTTTATATAAAGTAATTAGGAAACTTGGGTAAAATGACAAAACGTGGAAGACTAGAAATAATAAAAGACATTTTTAGTATAATAAAAGATAATCATAATTCTATTAAAATAACCCCCTTAATAAGAAAATCTAATCTTTCAACCCAGAGATTTAATGGTTATTATAATGAATTAATCCAAAAAAAACTTATAATTGAGAGAAAAGTTGAACAAAACACAAAAACAATCTCTCTCACAGAAAAAGGGTGTAGATATCTTGAAAAATATGCAAATATAATTGGGTTTATTGAAGAGTTTGATTTGTAGAAGTTCTAGGCTCTCATATACATTTTTGTCAACATAAAAAACCAAAAAATATAAAGAATAATTGCAACTACTGAATATATTATTAAAAGTTTTTTATTTTTTGAATAGTGTTTTATAGAAAAGAATATGCCTATTAGTACAATTAAAGGTAAAAGCACCAGCAAGATTCCGTTCGTATCACTAAACATTTCTGAAACTCTCGAAAAAAAAGAATTTTCAACACTATGAACAATCCCATTCTCATCCATATAGGCCATACTTAATAATAGAATTATTTATTTAATAATCTTTTCCAAAGCTTCAATTTCTTTTGAACGCATCGCTGAATTTAAATACTTAAAATTTCTATAGAGTATATGAAGAAAGAAGTAAAAATAAGTTTGATTATTGTTGGGATTTTAGCAATAATAATAGTGTTCTTTATTATTTGGCGAAATAGTATAACAGGAACAGGCCCTCTTATTAATGATTTTAAAACCTGTGAAAAAGCAGGAGGGATAATAACAGAATCTTATCCTAGGCAGTGTACTATAGATAGAAGGATAGCTTATGTTGAAGGTAATGATAATGCTGCACCCTATTGTGGACAAGCAAATGTTGCTGAAGTCAATGTATGCGGAAACTATATTGCAGTCACAAGTTCTTTATTGGGTGGAGGAATAACTTATTATAAAACAGATGGAGCAAGTTTTTCCTGCCCTGTTGTTGGACCAGATTCAATGAGTCCTGAATGTAAAGGAATTTATGAAAAAAAGCTAGCTGAAAATTTTGACTGTGTGAAAGTTTGTTGATGTTTCTAGTTAAATTATACCTTTGCTAAATCTATAATTGCTTTTTCATACCAAGGTTTTGCAATTTTCCTAGCTCCTTCAGAAGTTATTCTATCATACATCCAATCAATTTTAGCCTTAGTTCTTTCTTTACCCCCAACGTCGGCTATTTTTTCTAAACTTAAAAAATAAGGAATATTGTTTTCAAAAAAACTAATGCTGTCTGCATCCTTTAGCAGGTTTTGATCTTTATTTCCCCCCTTTTCGTGTCTTGATACTAACATCTTAACTCGATCAATTAATGTTTGATCTGCCCCCTCTTTTTTTAAGAAGTCTGCAATTATTTCAGCACCTTTTTCCTCATGGGGTCTAAGAAAGTCCTTGTGTGTTAGCCCAAATTCTATTTTCTTTTTATGTTGTTCTTTTATCCTACATGTTCTTTCTATGTCATGGGCCATAGCAGAAATCATTAATGCTTCATCTGCGCCAGGGGCTAATCTTTTAACCCAGTAAACTGTTCTTTCAAAATGTTTTATTTGGTGAGATTTACCTGCGTCTCTAAAAGAATCCTTAACAAATTTTTCTACTTTATTAAAAAGATCCATTCATCTTGATTATATTCATAATTTAAAAACTTTTCTTTATCTCAATAAACCATTTTCCAAAACCCTTAAATAATATCTTTTCTTGGCTATTTTAAGAGGTGAAAATGAATACTGTAATTTCTGCAGGATTATTAGGAGGAATTGGTGGTTTAACGCGTGGAGTTGTTGGATTGTTAAAAGCATTATCTTTACGAAGAAAAATTCTTTGGGGTTATTATTTAATTACTGTTGCAATAGCAATAATAATTGGAGTTTTCATAGGAATTGTTTTTGATTTTGATGTCAGATTATCTTTACTTGCAGGTTATGCTGGAACAGATATTCTTGAAGGAATATACAAAAGCTTTAAAGTAGATAAAGTATATGTAGGAAAAGGAAAATGAATAAAAATATAGGTTTTTTTAGTGCAATAATAAATTCTCAATCTTATCTTAATCTTATTTATTTACTAATTTCATTTCCGCTTGGATTAATTTATTTTGTATTTTTAGTAACCGGGCTTTCACTAGGATTTGGCTTATTTATAACCTGGATTGGGATTCCAATATTACTTGGTGTAATGTTTGTTTGGCTTGGATTTGCTCATTTTGAAAGAAAATTAACAGGATCAATGCTTGATATTGAAATTATTTGTAATCCTGAAAAATTAACAAACAAAAAAAATCTCTGGGAAAAATTAAAATATAGATTTAAAGATTCATACACCTGGAAAAGTTTTGCTTATCTTTTAATTAAATTTCCTTTGGGTTTACTTTCTTTTATAGTACTAGTGACTTTTATTTCAATAACTCTTGGATTGATTGCTACCCCCTTTATATTTCATCTTGCTGAATCTGAGATAATTCCATGGGTAGTCACAGGAACATACTGCCAAGAAGGTAACTGGTGTTATTTAAACAACTATCCTATAGCAATATTGCTTGGATTATTTGGAATATTTATGATTTTTATTTCTTTAGCAATATTTAATGGATTAACAAAAGTTTATGGTATTTTAGCCCAATCAATGCTTTCAAGAAAAACAAAAGCTATCCAGAAAAAAATAAAGAGAAAAAACAAGGCTAAAAAAAATAAATGAAAAGAGTAACAATTTCTTTAAGTGATGATGAACTAAAAGTCCTTGAAAAAAGAGCAAAAAAGAACCTAATGTCTCTTCAAGAGCAAATAGAAGATATAGTAAGAAGAAGTTGTGTTGGTTATAAACAAGGTTCAAACTATGAAAAAGTTAAACCCGACGATAGATTAGTTCATATTTTTTCCAGAGAAATTAGATCAAGAAAAAACAAATAAGATGGCCAAAAGAAAAATAAAATACAAAGTAATAATCTTTTCACTAATTGCAATAGGTTTTTTAGTCTTAACCTTTCTAGTTGACTGGATGTTTATTATTGGTGCAGTTCTTATGTGGATGTTAAATCAAAGAGAATTAAATAAGAAATAATTTTAAACAACTAATTGGAGACCTCTTATTACTGGATTTTCTTTGTAGGCTTGCGCTTTTAATTCTCGTGCTTTTTCTTCAGGAACTAATGAAATATATCGCTGATCTCTATTTCCTATTTCAAGAGATTGAAGTCTTTTATAAGAACCTGAAAGCGAATCATAAATAAGATAATCTCTGAATTCAGCAAATTCTCCAGACCAATTTCTATCAATTTGGCCATGGAAAATAAAATCTCCTCTCTTGTTATCTCCTTGAAAACACTCCAAACGAACTATAGTTATATTCCCATCTACTTGTTCAATTTCTCTAACAATTCCTTGTACACGATTTTCAAATGCTTCCATTAAAAACTAAGAAATATCTTTCTTTTTAAAACTTACTAAAAAAAATAAAAAATAAATTTAGATTTCTTCACATGAAAAAGACTAATTAAAATCTTCTTCTGTTGCTATTGAAATCTCTTCCTCCACCACCGCTGAAATTTCTTCTTGGTGGTCTAGGTCTGTCTGGATCTATTGGCTTAGCCTCATTAACTTTAAGCTTTCTACCTTCAATTTCTTTGTCATTCATTTCTGAGATTGCTTTTTTAGCATCTCCATCTTCTTTGAAGGTTATAAAACCAAATCCTTTTGATCTGCCTGAAAACTTGTCTTTTATGACACTAACTTCTTCAATTTCTCCGAAAGTGTCGAAAAGTTCTTTTAACTTTTCATCATCAACACTAAAAGGCAGATTCCCAACATATACTTTCATATTACTTTTCCTCCTTACATTCGTAACTCTAGAACAAGTAAGAAATCAAGTTTCTACTATCCTAATAGTTATAATTAATTAATTCTCGGCATTTTTAAAGCTTTGCTATTGTAAAAATTAAAGAAATAAGCCTAAAGAAACAAGAATACCATAATCCTTAAATAATGCTCTTTTAAACTAAAAATATGCTAAATAAAATGCTTGCTAAGGAAGACATAAAGGCAGGCAAGGTTATTCCTATATATCAGTTTAAAGATCATACTATTTCAGGAAGAATAGTCGAAGTATTTGATAAGTCTATCTCTATCCTAAGGATGTTGTTTAATCCTCTTGGTTCTAATTTAATTGTAGTTGAAAAATATAAGTTGGTTCATAATAATAGTATTAATCGTCCTTTATATGGGCTTGTTTTAGATACTAGTGAAGGAAGTAAAAGGATTATTGATTCTAATCAAGATATATATTTAACTTATGGGTTGCAGTTAAAAGAATCTGGCTTATGGAATACAAGAGAGCCCGCGCATAAAAGATAATTCTTATTTTTCAACTAGTTTTTTACTCCTAAGAAGCCTATTGTATTTTATGGCAAATCTATGTGCTTCGTCTCTTATAGCAATTAATAATAGTAATCCCTTGCTTTTTTTGTCTAGTTTTATTGGTTTTGATTTGCCTGGAATATAGATTTCCTCTTGTTTTTTTGCTAAAGAGATAATTGGCACTTTAACATCTAATTTTTCTAGCTCTTTTATTGCATAACTTAGCTGTCCAATACCTCCATCAATAACAATTAGATTAGGAAGCTGTGATTTTTCCTGAACCAGTTTATAATATCTTCTTCTGACAACCTCCGCCATAGCAGCAAAATCATCAATTCCTTCAATAGTTTTTAATTTAAATCTTCTGTAGTTGGATTTATCTGGAATTGCCCCTCTAAACTGCACCATTGAAGCAACACTAGATGTTCCAGATAAATGAGAAACATCAAAACACTCAATAACTTCTGGAATTTCCTCTAAATTTATTTTTTTCTGCAAATCCTCTAATTTTTCTTTTTCTCTAAAAAATTGTATTTCAATATTTTTTTTAACTAATTCTAAAAGCTCTTTTTTCTCTCCTTTTTGTGGCATGCTAATAATAACTTTTTGATTGCTGATTTTTTCTAAGAATTTAGCTATTGATTCATCAATTTCTCTAGGCAAAATAATTTCTTTTGGAACAACTGCCTCAGAATAATACTGAACTAAAAATTCTTCAAGAAAATTTTCAATATAAGAAAACTCAAAATCTTTTTTATTTTCTAGTATTCCTTCATGAATATTAAAGAGCATTAGATAGATTTTGTCTTTTTTTACAATATAATTAATAATGTCCTCGTTGTATTGTTTTTGTCTTTCCATATTTTGTTTTTCATTTAGCCATTTTATTGCTTTTATTTGCTCTCTAAATTCTAGTGATCTTTCAAAATCTTGGGTATTTGAAGCATTTCTCATTCTTTTATCTAGTATTTTTAATATCTGGTTTGATTTTCCTTTTAAGATCATTTCAACTGCTCTAATATTTTCATTATATTTTTCTTCGCTTTGTTTTCCAGCACAAGGAGCATCACATATTCCAATATGATATCTTAGACATGGTTTTTTAGGAAATTTAGTGCAGGTTCTAATCTTAAAGTTTTTTGTTAAAACATCCTTTACATAATCTCTTTTTTGTGCAGAAGTAAACGGACCAAAAAGCTTGCCTTCTGATTTTGTTTTTCTTGCTAATAAAAGACGAGGAAATTTTTCCTTGACAATTTCTAGATAAGCATATCTTTTAGAATCTTTTAAATCAATATTATATTTTGGAGTATTTTTCTTAATTAGATTATTTTCTAGGATCAGTGCCTCAATCTCATTATTAGTAATAATAAAATCAATATCTTTTGCCTGAGCTAACATTGCTTGGGTTTTTACATCTAAATCTTTTCTGTTAAAATAGCTTGAAACCCTTTTTTTAAGGTCTTTTGCCTTTCCAACATAAATTATATTCTTAACGTCATCTAAGAAAATATAACATCCTGGATTATGAGGTATTTTTGTAGGATTCGGGTTCATGATTTAATTAGAAAAACTCAAATATATATAATCTTCTTTTTATATCTCAATTTCCCTATAAACCCCAAAACCGAAACCCTTTTATAATCTCTATAAATCCTAGTTTTATCATGGAAGAAGAAAATCAAAAAACTGAAGAAACTTCTGAAGAAACCTCTGAAGATACAAAAGAGGAAGAAAAAGAAGAACCAGAAAAAGAAACAGAAGAAAAACCAGCTGAAGAAGAAAAAGAAGAATCAGCTGAAGACAAAGAAGAGGAAACAGAAGAAGATAAAAAAGAAGAGATCGATGAAGACGAAGAATAAGTTTCTAAAAAATCTTCTGTAAAAGCAATTTTTTATTTCTTTTATTTAATTTCTAGATGGAATCCCAAAAACCCTTTCAAAATTCTCAAAAATCTGGTTTTTAACTTCGTCTAAACTAATTCCTTTTATTTCTGCTATTTTTTTATAGCTCTCAATAACATTTGCTGGTTCATTATGGAATTCCTCGCTTTTGTATGGGTTTAAAAAAGGAGAATCTGTCTCGCAAAATAAATTTTTAATTGGAGTTAACTCAACTATCTTTTGAAAGTGTTCACTGTAAACAACATTGGTAGGTATTGATAAGTTCCAGCCATTTTCAATTATTCTTTTAACAAGTTTCATGCTACCAGAAAAACAATGCATAATTATTTTCTTATAAAAAAATCTCTCTAAAAATTCAATAGTTTCAGCTTCTGCTTTTCTAGAATGAACAATTAATGGTTTATCTAAATCTTTTGCCAGATTAATGAACTTTCCTAAGACTTTTTTTTGTTTATCTAAATCTTCTCCTTCAAGGTTGTCTAATCCGACCTCCCCTATTCCAATAATTTTATCTTTATTTTCTTTAATAAATGAAATCTCCTTTTCTACTTGTTTGTCATCAAGCTTTTCGGCCTCAGTTGGGTAAATTCCCATGCAAATTTGAATATTCTCTTTTCCTTTTGATAAATTAAATAAAGAAGCATTTGATTTGTGGTCAAGTCCAGCAACAACTATTAAGACACTTTTTTCTTTTGCTTTTTTTATAACTTCATTTGTATTCTTGCATATATCCAAATGTGCATGGATATCAATAAACTGTTGTTTCATAATATTAATTGGCATAAGGAGTTTTTAAAAAAATCTATTACCTAACTAGTGACAGGAAATTAAGATAAGAAACAAAAAGAAGTATGATTTCTTACCATTTTGTAGCCCCTTTATAATAACAATATTAACACAAAGTTTATAAATGATATCTGGGCTTTTTTGAAATGGATGACAGACAAATTGGTTCAGCAATATGCTCTATAATAAAAGGAAGAGAAATTCAGCTTACTCATCCAGAGGTTGTAGGGATGTATGTAAGGGGAGATACGTATGAACAAATTGCAGTTTATTTAGATAAAAAAGGGATGAAAGGAGAGTATTTGAGTAATGCAGTAGGCTATGCTATTAGGGGGCATAATGGAGAGTTAGGAATTCCTGCTTATGATGGGTTACTTTCAGTTGCAGAACAAAAAAAAGTTGCAAGAGACCATCACTCTACTACCGGTTTAGAATTAAAAGCAAATGGGGTGGGTCTATTTTCTCTTTCTCCTGAACAAAGAAAAGAATTTGCGGGTCTTGCAGGAAAAATTGGGGGGCAAATGTCAAGAAAAAACAGCAAAGGAATTCATGCCCAAACAAGAGAACAATATCAGGAAGTTTCAAGAAGAGGAGTTATCTCAAAAGGGGTGGTGCCCTGGGATTCCTCTGAAGAATCAAGTGTTGTCCTTTTGGCTCAATGTCCTGAATATATTTTCCAAAGCGGCGGAAATAAGGGGAGAACTAGATCTAAAGAACTTGCAAGCGCAATTAATAATCTTTACTATAATGGAGAACCAGTTAGAACTCCTGCTGCTGTTAATCTTAAATTAAGAAAATTAAGAAATAATTCACCTCAAAACCCTCTTTAAATACTCCCCGGTAAAACTAGATTTGTTTTTTGCAATTTCTTCAGGAGTTCCCTGTGCAATAACTCTTCCTCCCCTGTCTCCTCCCTCGGGGCCCATATCAATAATATGGTCTGCGCATTTTATAATTTCTAAATTATGTTCAATTACAATAATAGTATTTCCTTTGTCCACAAGTTCATTTAAAACAGAAATTAGTTTACTCACGTCATGAAAATGTAGTCCTGTTGTTGGTTCATCTAAAAGATATAAGGTGTTTCCTGTGCCTTTTTTTGCTAATTCTTTAGTTAGTTTTATTCTTTGAGACTCTCCTCCAGATAAAGTAATAGAACTCTGGCCTAGTTTAATATATCCTAATCCTACTTTATTTAGAGTTTCTAATTTTGATTTAATAAGAGGAATAAAATTAAAAAACTCTAAAGCTTCTTCAACACTCATCTCTAGGACATCTGAAATTGATTTGTTTTTATATTTGATCTCAAGAGTTTCTTGGTTGTATCTTTTGCCTTTACACTCTTCACACTCAACATAAATATCTGGTAAAAAGTTCATTTCTATTTTAATTGTTCCATCTCCTTGGCATTTTTCACATCTTCCTCCCCTTACATTAAAAGAAAATCTTCCGGGACCATATCCTGCTAATTTTGACTCTTTTGTTGATGAAAAAACAGTTCTAATTTCATCAAAAATTTTAGTATAGGTTGCAGGATTGCTTCTCGGAGTTTTTCCAATTGGTGATTGATCAATTATAATCACTTTATCAACATATGCCTGAGTTTCAATTGATCTATGTTTGCCTGGTGTTGTTTTTGTTTTGTAGATCTTTTTTACCATTCCTTTATATAAAATATCATTAATTAGGGTTGATTTACCGCTTCCAGATACTCCAGTAATGCAGTTTAATACCTGAGTTGGAATTTCTACATCAATATTTTTTAGATTATGTTCTTCACATCCCTTTAGTATTATTGGAAGGTTTTTCTCTCTTCTTTTTTTTGGAACTTCTATAAATTTAATTCCAGATAAATACTGGCCTGTAAGAGAGTTTTTATTCACTTCTATATCTTCAGGAGTTCCCTGGGCTATAATTCTTCCTCCATGAATTCCTGCTCCAGGACCCATATCAATAACATGGTCTGCTTTTCTTATTGTTTCTTCATCATGCTCTACAACAATTAAGGTATTTCCTAAATCTCTTAATTTATGCAGTGTTTCTATAAGTCTATGATTATCTCTCTGGTGCAATCCAATAGATGGCTCATCTAAAATATATAAAACTCCTGTTAAATTAGATCCAATTTGTGTTGCCAGTCTTATTCTTTGGGCTTCTCCTCCAGATAAAGTTCCAGCATTTCTTGATAGAGTTAGATAACTTAAACCAACTTTAGATAAAAACCCAAGTCTCTCTCTTATTTCTTTTAAAATTTGACTGGAAATTTTTTCTTGCTGTTTAGTTAGTTCTATGTTATTAAAAAAAGAGATAGCATCTCCTATTGAAAGATCAGTAATATCAATTATTGATTTATTATTAATTTTAACTGCTAGAATTTTCTTTTTTAATCGTTTGCCTTTGCATGCCATGCATGGAGTTGTTCTCATAAATTTAGATAAAAACTTTTTTCTATATTCTGAATCTGTTTGCAAAAACAATCTTTCTGACTGATTAACAATTCCTTCCCATCCATTATTAAAATGCATGTCTGCTCCATTACTCCATTTGGCCTTGAAAGGAGAATCTGACCCATAGAGCAAAATTTCAAATTGTTTTTCTGTAAATTTTTTTATTGGAGTATAAAGATTAAACCCGTATTTTTCTCCAACTGCTTTTAATTGCTGGCCTCTCCAAGAATCCATTTTCCCATAGATAGCAATTGCTCCTTCCATAATGCTTAGATTTTTATTTTGGATAATTAAATCTGGATCAAAATCCATTTTTACTCCTAAGCCAGTACAGATTTCACATGCTCCAAATGGGCTGTTAAATGAGAACATTCTTGGCTGTAATTCTTCAAATGCAATTCCGCATTTTGGACATGCCATTTTTCCAGAATATAATTTTTCTTTGCTGTCTTTTTCTATTATTACTAGTCCTTCAGATTTTAATAAAGCATTTTCAATTGCTTCAGTAAGTCGTTGTTTATCTTTTACATCAAATCTATCTATTATAATTTCTATATCGTGTTTTTTGTATTTTTCAAGATCTATTTCTTGTTCTGTTCTAATTATTTTTCCATCAACTCTTGCCCTAGTGTATCCATCTTTTTCTAAATCTTTAATTAAACCATCATATGTTCCTTTTTTTTGTCTGACTATTGGAGAAAGAACACTTATCATTCCTTCAAAATCTTCTAATACTCTCTGTGTAATTCTATCAGGAGATTGCGCCTCAATTTTAATTTCATGTTCTGGGCAGTATGGAACTCCAATTCTTGCAAATAACAGTCTTAAGTAGTCATAAATTTCTGTTACTGTACCAACAGTACTTCTTGGATTTTTGCTTGTTGTTTTTTGTTCAATTGAAATAGCAGGAGACAGTCCTTCAATGCTATCTACATCTGGCTTGCTCATTATCCCTAAAAACTGCCTAGCATAGCTAGATAAAGATTCAACATATCTTCTCTGGCCTTCAGCATAAATTGTATCAAATGCAAGAGTGCTCTTTCCAGATCCAGATAATCCAGTAAGAACTACAAATTTATTCTTAGGGATAGTCACATTAATATCCTTAAGATTATGTTCTCTTGCTCCTTTAATAATTAAGTCTTTCATTTTATTTTTTTAGTGTGAATGAGAATTTAACTTATATTCGAGATTAAGATGTTTTTTAAGCTTTTTGTGTAATTTTTTAAGAATGATTTATAGGCCAAAGCAATCTTTATACTTGAGAACTCCGCGATATCTCCACACTAAACTGGTTTTAGATATGGCTGTTGTTGACCAAAAATCATTATTTTGTTTGGCTGTTTTAATAATCTGGCAAAAATTATTCGCATTTAATACTGTAATATATTTAGAGTCCATTATCAAATTTATATCAAAATCTTCTAAATTTCCTTCTTTAACACTGCCCTTAGATAATAAATATGATTTTTCCCATATTCTTTCATCTCCAGCAAATTTGTAAAAACTTAAAACTATCTTCGCGTTTCCAGGAAGTGCCTGTATCATCTGATTTTTTGATACTAGGGTTTCAAAGTTGTTATAATCCTCTTCTGTTGCTACACGATATACAAAACTCTCTTGTCTTGTTTCTCCTGTGTTTTGTGAAGAATATTGTTCTTTATTTTTGTTCTCTTCTCCAATATATTTTTTTGCAATGAAAAAACCCCCAACAAGTATTAATGCAACAACTAAAATTAATGTTGTGTATAGAATAATTATTGATTTTCTCTCCTCCATTTATATATAATAAAAAATCATTATAAAAAGATTACTAAGGGCTTTATGGGCCCAGAGGGAATCGAACCCCCTTCTCCTGGGTTCTCCATATTAAACTTCTGCTGGAGCCAGGTATAATAAAATCCAGTATACTATGGACCCTTTATTAGTAAAGGGACTTTGTCTAGTTCCTTCACTTCCAATACAAATATCTTGTTTTTTCCTATTAAAAACCTATCTTTTTTAGGTTTGTTGTGGCATATTAAAAACCCTAAATTACAGTTACAATCTTCTATATACTTATTAAGTTGCTTTATCTGAGAAATAGAAATTTCTTTATTTTGATAATCTTTGATTTCGATTACTGCTTTTTTATTTTTCCTTTCAAAAATTATATCCGCAAAACCCCTTTTTGTTTTAACTAGTCTATTAACTTTTCCATATCCTGATAATTTTATGGCTATTTCTTCCTCAAATGTTTTAGCTCTGTCCCTAATTTCTTTAATTCCAATTCCATATAATTTTAATCTTTCAAAAGGGAATTTAATTCCTGCCTTGTTATATGCTTCAAATATTCCTTTCTTGAAAGTTTTTTGAACATGGGTTTTACAAGCTCTATTGATTTCCCTCTGAGTTGCTAAAGGATTTTTTTTCAAGTATTTAATAATCTCTTGTTGTTTTTTTAGCTTCCATTTTTCTTTTTTTACAGGTTTAATGCCTGCTCCAATATAAATTTCCTCCATATTTTTAAATAATTTATAAGGTTGAGTTCGTGCTTCTTTCATCAATTCTGTAATTGTTATTAAAGGATTTTTTTTAACAAGCTTTATCAGTTCTTTTTTCTTTTCCCATCTTTGCCTTTTATCAATTCTTCTAGGATATTTAACTTTGGCAGCTTCAAATGCTTTTTCAATACTTTTAAAAATTGTTTGAAAATTTATTTTTGTGACTTTTTTAATTGTTTGCCCTCCTGCTTTGGGATTTTTTTTAATATAATCAATAATTATTTTTCTCTTTTCTTCTTTAGTTTTAATATCGAAGTTTCTAGGGGGGTTAATGTTGGCTTCTATAAATGCCTCTTTTAGACTTTTAAAATATCTTTCTGGATGTAACTTGGTATCGCTTCTAATTTCTTTATAGGTTGCCTTGCGATGTTTTTTTAGATAATCTATAATAATCTTTCTTTTATTTTTTCTAGAAATCTTTTTCATGAATAGATAAAGACACGGTGCTATTTATAGTTTTCTATTGGATAATGCTCCCCAAAAATATCTTTGGCTTAGTCTATTTTGCTTTTTCAGCAATTTTTCCTATTTTTATTGTTACCCCAACTGCAATAAGAGTTATTATAACAGCATAAATAACCATTGCACTTATTGAACTAGCATCTCCAAAAATAGACTTAAATATTGTCTGTATTGCTTCGTTCCATGCAAGTGCAGCAACTAGGCCAAAAGCAGCAGTTATTAGTGCAGCAAGTTTTTCTATCACGTCTTTTTTCATTACATCAACGGTGAGGATACCCAAACTTTTAAGTTTTGGGAGGAATCGCCGTCCTCAAAATTTAATATTTCTAAATGATTAGTATCAGAAGGTCTGGATACTAGACCTCCTGAA
>Ga0180009_10002087_pt1 | contig 23650 bp, 15 predicted proteins | sample OS_PC_MetaG_FD_123537 | JGI IMG/M metagenome (GOLD analysis project Ga0180009, IMG submission 123537) | Groundwater microbial communities from the Aspo Hard Rock Laboratory (HRL) deep subsurface site, Sweden - OS_PC_MetaG | ecosystem: Environmental > Aquatic > Deep subsurface > Groundwater...
CTCCCGGACGCGTGGACTCGCCGCCCACGTCCAGCACATCAGCGCCAGCAGCCGCCAGCTCACGGCCCCGGCGCACGGCTTCGGTCGGGTCGAGGAACCTGCCGCCATCGGAGAAGGAGTCCGGCGTGACGTTCACCACACCCATGAGGTAGGTGCGCGACCAGTCCAGCGTCACGGAGCCGAGCGTCAACGGCGCCAGGGACGCAGCAAATGCTCGGACGGGCGCGGGCAGGCTCGACGTGCTCATGTAACGATCACGGAATCCGATTGGCGAAGAGTGCGAGCCGGCCGCTGGTCACCCTCGTTGACGTATAGCCGGTTCGATTAACTATTTTCTCCCACGGGGTGCGGAGTGAGGATGGATCCGGTCACGTCCTCCTCGTCCTTGTCTCCCGCGAGTTTCTTGGATGACCCGCTGTAGGGCGCCGGCACTTCGCGTTTGATCTTGCCGCCCTTGACGAGGACTTCCACCTCGCTGCCGGCCAGGGACTCGTACTCGAGCAAGGCCTTGGCAATGCGGTGCAGGATCTCCAGGTTATCCTGCAGCAGCTTCTTGGAGCGATCGTAGTTCTCCACCACGATGCGCTTGACCTCCGCGTCGATCTCCCGGGCCGTCTTCTCGCTGTAATCCTGGTGTTGGGCGACCTCCCGCCCCAGGAAGATCGCTTCCTCCTTCTTGCCAAAGGTGAGCGGACCCACGTTCTTGCTCATGCCCCATTCACAGACCATCTTCCGGGCGAACTCCGTGGATTTCTCCAGGTCATTGGAAGCACCGGTGGTCTGCTGACCATCAAAAACCAACTCCTCGGCCAACCGCCCACCCATGAGGATGGAGATGGTGTTGTTGGCGAAGCCCTTGCTGAAGTTCAGCCGGTCCGCCTCGGGCAGCTGCACCGTCGCCCCCAGGGCCGGCCCGCGGGGGATAATGGTGACCTTATGCACCGGGTCCTTGTCGCCCGGGATCATCCTCGCTACCAGCGCATGGCCCGCCTCGTGATAGGCGGTGATTTTTTTGTCCGCATCCGAGATGATCATGGAGCGGCGCTCGGTGCCCATAAGCACCTTGTCCTTGGCGCCCTCGAAGTCGGACATCTCCAGGAAGGACTTGTCATTGCGAGCGGCGTGCAGGGCCGCCTCGTTGACCAGATTCTCCAGGTCGGCCCCGGAGAAGCCGGGGGTGCCCCGAGCGATGGTCGCCAGCTCCACGTCCGGGCCCAGGGGCGTCTTGTGAGCATGCACATCCAGAATGCCCTCACGGCCACGGATGTCCGGTCGCGGCACGACGATGCGGCGGTCGAAGCGGCCGGGCCGCAGCAGGGCCGGATCCAGCACGTCCGGCCGGTTGGTGGCCGCGATGAGGATCACCCCTTCATTGGACTCGAAGCCGTCCATCTCCACCAGGAGCTGATTCAGGGTCTGCTCGCGCTCGTCGTGCCCGCCTCCCAGTCCGGCGCCACGGTGCCGCCCCACCGCATCGATCTCGTCAATGAAAACGATGCAGGGCGCATGCTTCTTGCCCTGCTCAAACAGGTCTCGCACGCGGGAAGCGCCCACGCCCACAAACATCTCCACGAAGTCCGAGCCCGAGATGGAGAAGAACGGCACTCCGGCTTCACCGGCGATGGCGCGCGCCAATAGCGTCTTGCCCGTTCCGGGGGAGCCCATGAGCAGCACGCCCTTGGGGATGCGACCGCCGAGGCGCGTAAACTTCTTGGGGTCCTTGAGAAAGGCGATGATCTCCTCGACCTCTTCCTTCGCCTCGTCGATCCCGGCCACGTCCTTAAAGGTGACCTTATTCTGCTGCTCGTTCAGCAGTCGGGCCTTGGACTTTCCGAAGCTCATGGCCTTTCCGCCGCCCGATTGGAGCTGGCGGATGACAAAGAAGAAGATCACGAACAGCACCAACATGGGCAACCAGGAGATCAGCAGCGTCGGCCAGATTGAGTCCTCCTTCTCCTCCACGCTGTATTTGATGCGTCCTTTGTCCAGCTTCTCGGTGAGCTGCCAGCTGATGATCCCGAACGTTTTGAACTCGCGGTTGTTCTTGTCGCCCCCGGCATCGGCTTTGTATTTGCCCTTGATCTCACTGCCGCGGATCTTCACCTTGGCGAAGATCTGCGGCCGTTCGTTCACGTCCGACATGAACTCGGAGAACGGGACTTTTTTGGCGCTGGAGGGGGACCCCTTCATCAGGTTGTAGATCAGGACGAACATCCCGATGAGAAGGATCCAGAGCAGTATCGTTTTGTGAGAAGGCTTCAAAACAGACCTATCGTGTTAAGCTCGCGGGACCGTTGTTCTGCTCAGCCGCGTTCAATGTGTTTCAGTATACCAAATCTGCCGGGAATCTGTAGCATTCCCGACCAAACTCTATACAGTTTGGGCCCTGTCGGCGTCAAGTCAACCGTATCCTGACCACGCAGCCCTGAGTCCTGCAGCTACTATTGCTTGCCCCCCCGAAGCCGAATCCGGACCCCTGGCTCGGTGAGCGCCGCAGTTCCTTCTTCGTCCAGAGCGACCACGCCGTCCTTGTGCCATACGCCCGGGATCCACACGATCTCCCCCCTGCGAAGCACCAACACGAGGCGCCGACGCTGTCCGCGAGGGACTTTGCGATCCACGAGGACATCGCTCAACTTCCGGGTGCCCCCCGGAAGGTCGAGCCGGTCGCCTGGCCGCAGGTTCCGCAGGGTGAGGCGCCAAGGAACCGCGGCAGCGAGGCCGGGCCGGGCCTCCGCTTCCAGGGTGAGGCCCAGCTCGGGCACGGGATACAGGCCGGGGCGATCCACCTGCACCGCGACGTCACCGGGATCGACCAGTTGAGCCGCCTGCGCCATCACGAGCAGCTCATATTGGCGATAGGCCACTACCCCGCCGGGTAGCTCCAGGCGTGGGCCCGTGTCCCGATTTAGCAGCGAGAGTGCCGCCTCCACATGGGCCCGGGTGAGCTCAGCGGGGGGGGCCTGCACCGGGTACAATGGCTCTCGGGCCAGCCGCCAGAGTCGCCGCACCATGCGACCCGCCATGCCCGCGGGTAGCGCTGTGAGCCCGGCCGCGTCCACGGCGGGCCCAAGGGGATGCGCCGCCGCGAGCCGCCTCCACTCCCGATCTTCGTAGTGCGCCAACGCCTCGAGCTCCTCTCGCAACCCGAACGCAGAGCGCGTGACGGCCTCGAGCAACTGGGGATTTTCTCGTTTGAGCAGGGGCACCACGTCCCGCCGCACGCGGTTGCGGAAATACCGTCGGGAGCGGTTCGACGGGTCCTCCCGGGCGGACCAGCCTACGGCCTCCAGGGTGGCAACCACGTCGGAGCGACCGAGCGCAAGCAGGGGTCGCACCAGTCGCCCGCGGCGGGGTGCCATACCCGCCAACCCGGTGAGCCCGGCGCCCCGGCACAGACGCATGAGCAGGGTCTCGAGCTGATCATCGGCCGTGTGGCCCAGGGCGATGCGGACCGCTCCCACTTCATTGGCCAGCGATTCCAGGGCGGCCAGTCGCTCCCGCCGCGCGGTGTCCTCGCTCACATGGTGTCCCGGCTGCCCGGCCTCGGATGGAACGGCCAGTGCCAGCGTCCGCTGCACAAACCTCAAGTCCCGGGAGTTCGCCAGCAGCGCCACTACCTCGGCATCCCGCGCCGATCCCGACCGCATGCCGTGGTCCACGTGGCCCACCACAAGCTCCAACCCCATTCCGCACCGCTGCAGCAGCGCGACCAGGGCCACCGAATCCGCGCCGCCAGAACAGGCCACCAACACCCGGTCCCCCGCTGTCACCAGGGCATACCGATCGATGGTCTCCCGCACCCGCGCGACCACGCCGGCCAAAAAACGCCCCCCGGGGTCGCGGCTCTGGGTCTCGAATTTCATGGGCGGTTCAGCCTGGGCTCAGCGCAGCCCGGAGAGCTCGTCCCGTACCAGGGCTACGGCTTCGGCGGCCGTGCGCGCGCTCAACACCGAATCGTCGCGGCTGGCATCGAGGCGCTGTCCGCCGAGCTTGCCGGCCCAACCACCCGAGCCGGTGAGGGCCACCACGGGCTTGCCCAACTGCCAGGCAAATGCCGCCTCGGATAGCGTTCCCGAGCCGCCATGCACGAGAATCACCGCGTCTGCGCAAGACACCACCAGCAGATTCCGGGCAATGCCGAGGCCCGTGGGAATGACCACATCGCAGTACGGGTTGGCGTCAGCCTTGTTGCTCCCCGGCAGAATGCCCAACACGATGCCGTCCCCTTCCCCTTCGTCACGCGCCCGTGCCGCGCCCCGCGACGCGGCCTCCATCACACCCTTGAGCCCACCGGTCACCAGATTCATCCCCGCCCGGAGGATCTCCTCGCCCACCGACTCGGCCAGTTCCTCCAGCTCCAAAGCCGGCAGCGTCGACGACCCACAAACCGCCACGGTGGCTCTCCCCATCGCACGATGTGCCATCAAATACCTCCTGCTCCTATCGGCCGACCATAAACCGCTCATCCCCCACGTCAAGGCCCACTGGGGATGTCGTTAGCAAACTCGGTTATTGCCTCCAAAATCGCATGATTATCCACTAAATTCCAAGGACCTACGTCAAATGCCACCCCCGACGACGGGGTTCCCACCCCCCTATTGCCCTAGAACCCACTGGAATCAATACTAAATCTCCGCCGGGTCCTCGCCCCAAAAGCGAGTTAGCTAACTACGTCCCCATGTCCCCCTGTTCCCCAGGTTGCAATTGGCTGGGGGGGGGACTAGGCTTGCGCGTTTCGCACTCGAACGGGTTTACGATGAATGACGAGCTAGACCGTCGGGAAAAAACACCAGAGGCGGCCACCGACGAGGCCGGGGAATCGGCGCTGGTGCGGGAGGTGGCGCAGCGCATGCGGCTGCGGCCTTACGCCGTATTCGACGTTGATTTTCCTGAGCGGATCGTGCCCCTGCTGCCGGTGCAGGAGTTGCTGTTCGCCATTCAGGAGATGGGGGTCAGCGACGCCGGGGACCTGGTGGCTCTGACCACACCCGCCCAGGTACAGGCGTTCCTGGATCTGTCCCTCTGGACGCGGGATCTGTTGGATCCCGACGAAACAGACGATTGGCTCGAGATGCTCCTGGAGCTGGAGGACGAGGACTTCATAGAAAAGGTACGGCGTCTGGATCCGGAGCTGCTCGGCACCATTCTCCGCAAGTACGCCGAAGTCTACGACCCGCAGCTTCAGCCCGTACCCGAGCTGGAAATGGCGCCCTACATCACGCCGGATACCTTCTTTCTGGTGTTTCCGCTGATCCCGGAGCCGGATATCGAGACCGGCGAGATCGACCCGGAATGGGATCCGCACGGGGATCCCCGCTTCCGAACGGCCACCCACCTGCTCGAAAAGCTTTACCGGATGGAGCCCGAGTTCGCCCGGGATGTGGTGATGGAGACAGCGTCGTCCACCACGAGCGAGATTGAGGAGATGGCCTACCGCTGGCGGTCCGGGCGCCTCGCGGATCTCGGATACGAGCCCTACGCCGAGGCGCTCGAGATCCTGCAGTTCCTGGATCCGAGCCAGCTTCTGGGTCGTCTCACCGAGCCGGATCCGGCGGCGCCGAAGCGGGATCCAGAGGACCCGGTGACCCTGGGCGGAGTGCTCCTGGAGCCCTTCGTGGCCGGCGCCGCAGAGTCCTACCTCACGGCTTGCCTCGAGGACCTCTCGCCCGCGGATCTGGACCGGGTCACCCTGGGCTTTACCTTCCTGGCCAACCGCATCGCCGCGGCCACCCTGACCCAGCCCGGAGATGTCGACCAGATGAGCACCGTGCTCACCCGGGCCCGCCAGCGCCTGAACCTCGGGCTGGAGTATCTGACCCGCCGCAAACCCGACACCGCCGCCGAGGTGTTCTCCAAGGTGCCCGTCTCCATGATTTTCCGCGTGGGTCACAGCCTCACCCTGCAACTCCAGCGGCTGGTGGGGGCCTTGGGCCGGAGGGGACGACTCTCCCTGGCGAGCCGCAGCTTTACGCTGCTCGAGGGCCCCTGGCGGGAGTGCGCCGAGGGGCTATCCGAACGATTCCCCCAGGTCACGCGGGCCTTTGACGATGAGCCCAAGGAAGGCTTCCGGCCCATTCTCGGCCTCGCAGACCTGCTGCACGCCACCCAGCTCGTGGAGGACCTGAGCGCCCTGTGGCCCCTGTGCTTCCTCGGGCTCAAATTCGAGCTCGATTGGTTGACTACGCCCGGTCTAAAAGACTGCAAGCCGTCCGAGCCGGGAGCCGTTCGCCTGGGCGACCTCTTCCGCACGGCGGCCCTGCGTAAATTGCAGGGCCGCGAGCTCAAGGTGGTTCCCTGGGACGCCGCGGAGCTCGACGCCATGGCTCCGGCGGTGGGCAGCAAGGCCGCGAATCTGGAAGTTTGGAGCGCGGAGCTCGCCGAAGAGATCGCCAGCCTCCTGGATGACAGAATCCTCACCCCGCCCAAGCGCCTGCAACGCATCGTGAGGACCTGGCTCGCTCCCCTGGCCACCGAAGCCCTCGCGAGCCTCGTCATTCAGACAGTTCCGTGACCGCAACTAACTAACATCCCTTGACAAGAAACCCCATATTCAGTAACTCCCCTGCCGGATTAGTGAGCCGAAAGAAATAATATGAGCTGGCCCGTGGTTTGGGTTCGAAGTCTGAGCAAAGCGAACGCGGGACAAACGACAGAGACGGCCATTTCCGGATCACCGAAAATAGGGAACGCATGTCTGCACAACGCACGATGATTGAGGTCTCCAACCTCCACAAACACTACGGGCCCATTCGCGCGGTGAATGGGATCAGCTTCAGCATCGACCGGGGTGAGATCGTCGGATTTCTGGGGCCCAATGGCGCCGGCAAGTCCACGACCATGAAGATGCTCACCTCCTACATCGCGCCCACCCGAGGGTCGGTGCGGGTGGCCGGCTTCGACGTCACAACGGACTCCATGAATGTCCGGCGGCGCGTGGGCTACCTGCCCGAGGACACGCCGCTGTACAAGTCCATGGCGGTCATCGACTTCCTGAAGTTCGTGGCCGCCGTGCGGGAGGTGCCCGCCCGCCGGGTGACAGAACGCCTGCGCAGGGTGGCAGAGGTCTGCGGCGTCTTCGACGTGTTGGGCCAGACCATCGGCACCCTGTCCAAGGGCTACCGGCAACGCGTCGGCCTCGCCCAGGCGCTCATTCACGACCCGGACATCCTGATCCTGGACGAGCCCACCACCGGGCTGGATCCCAACCAGATTATCGAGATCCGGAACGTCATTAAAGCCCTTGGCGAAGAGAAGACGTTGATCCTCTCCACCCACATCCTGCCCGAGGTGGAGGCCACCTGCGATCGGGTCATCATCATCGACCGGGGCATGGTGGTGGGCGACGGCTCCCAGGCGGACCTGGCCAAGGCCCGTAAGGCCCAGAGCGGCTTCATGGTCACGCTGGCCGGCAAAGGCAGCGACGCCGAAATGCGGTCGGCACTGGAGAAGCTGGACGAGGTGAAATCCGTCGCCAAGGCGGCGTCCGAGGGACACACCTTCATCGTGACCCCCGCGCGGGGCGAGGATCCCCGGCTCGAGCTCATGCGACTGTGCGTGGACAAAGAGTGGACCATTCAGGAGCTCACCGGACACATGGCGAGCCTGGAGGACATCTTCCGCGAGCTGACCCAGCGCGGCGGCCTCGCGCCGGGTGCCGAGGACGAGGACGACGAGGGCGACAATAAGTCCGAGGACGACGGCGAGGACGAGGACGACGAGAACGACGACGGCGACGAAGGCGACAAGAAGTCCGACGACGACGGCGAGGACGAGGACGACAAGAACGACGAAGGCGACGAAGGCGACAAGAAGTCCGACGACGAGGACGACGAGGACGACGAGGACGACGAGGACGACGAAGGCGACAAGAAGTCCGACGACGACAAGAAGTCCGACTCCGGCGACGAGGAGAAGAAGTAATGTACAAGACCTGGACCCTGTACAAACGCGAGCTGGGGGAGTACTTCAACTCCCCCATCGCCTACATCGCCATCGTGCTGTTCCTGGCGTTGGCCGGCTTTTGGGGGCTCTCCAAGATCTTCAACGTCGAGCCGCCCCGGGCCGACATGCGGCCCCTGTTCGAGCTGATGCCCATGTTCCTGGTGGTCTTCGCCCCGGCTTTGTGCATGCGGCTGCTGGCCGAGGAGAAATCCTCGGGCACCATGGAGCTGCTTATCACCATGCCCGTGGGGGACTGGCAGGTGGTCTTCACCAAGTTCCTGGCCGCATTCAGCGTGCTGGTGCTCATGGTGCTGTGCACCCTTCCCATCGCCTTCACCATGGCCAAGATGGGTGACTTGGACTGGGGTGTAGTCGTTGGCTCCTACGCCGGGTTGCTGCTCATGGGGGCCTGTTACATCTCCATCGGCCTCATGGCCTCAAGCTGGTTCAAGAGCCAGGTACTGGCCTTCATCGTGGCCGCGGCGATTTGTTTTGTGTTCTGGCTTCTGGGCTGGGAAGAGGTCACCAAGCTCATGCCCCAGAAGGCCGCGGTCATCAGCCGACAGATCTTCGGCCTCGACTACCACTACAGAAATTTCGCCAAGGGAATCATCGATTTCCGCGACATTATCTACTATTCGAGCATCGCCGCGTGCTGCCTGATCCTGACGGGTCAGTCGGTGCAGAGCCGGAAGTGGAGATAGACCCATGGCCAACGAATCCACGCGACTCAAGGTCGGTGTCAACTCCATCCTGTTCACGGTGCTGCTCGTGGTGTCGCTGCTACTTGTCAATGTGTTCGGCGCCTACGTCCGCTGCCAACTCGACGTCACCGAGGACAAGCTCTACACCCTTTCTGATGCGAGCAAAAAGATCGTCAAAGAGGCCAAGAGTGACCTCAAGGTGCGGGTCTTTATCTCCCGCAAGCTCGTGGCAGGTCTCGAGGAAGTGCGCCAGTACCTGGTGGACACCCTCGACCGGTACAAGGACAACTCGAGCAAATTCAAGTGGGAGCTCATCCACCCCGAGGACTCCAAAGCCAAGGAGAAGCTGGCGACGGAGTATGGCATCCGCAAAGCCAACTACCAGACCAAGCAGACCGGGTCCAAGGAGTCCCGGGAGCTGTACTTCGGCCTCGCCATCACCTACAAGCGCCCCGGCGCCGACAAGGAGGAGATGGAGGTCATCCCCAACCTGGGCTGGAACATCCAGAAGAACCTGGAGTACCTGCTGACCGAGCGCTTCTCCCGGCTCATCCGCGGCCGCAAAAAAGTGGCCGTCGTTACGGGACACAACGAGGTGCCACCCAAGTCCATGGGCGAGCTCATCAAGATGCTGGCGCAGTTTTACAAGGCCTATGAGGTCGTCCAGTACAACATACGCGGCACCAAGCCGCCCCCGGCGGAGACGCAGGTGATGATCGTGCTGTCACCCAAAACGCCCTGGAACGACGCGGACCGCAAGAAGCTCAACAGCTTCGTGATGCAGGGCAAGGGCGTGCTCTTCATGGTGGAGGGCATGGCCCTGCAGCAGCAGCGCCAGCAGTTCCAGCAGCAGAAGATGCCGCCCATCATGATGGCCCACACCCACGGCCTGAACGAAATGCTGTGGCACTGGGGCGTGAAGGTCGCGGGCAACTTCGTCATGGACGAGGGCCAGAAGCCCCTGCTCATCCGGCGCGGCAGTCAGGCCCAGGTGATCTTCCACCCGGCGCTGCTCAACATCCGCTACTCCCGACACTTGAAGGCCCCGGTGACCCCCTTCCTGGCCTCGTCGCTGGACCTCAAAGCGGAGTACGTGAGCAAGAAGATCCAGCCGGGTAAGAAGTTCCGTGTGTCGCCCATTCTCCTGACCTCTCCCAAGGCGTGGACCGTCAAGGGGCCCTATATGTTCAACCCCCAGCGGAGGGACACCCCCCCCGAGGGGGCCAAGCGCGCGCGGTACGTGGTCGCCGCCATGGTGGAAGGAATTCTGCCCTCGGCTGACAAGGGCAGCGCGCCAGCCGAGTCCAAGTCCAACGCGCGGCTGGTGGTCATCGGCGACTTTGACCTGCTCAAGCTCGCCGGCGCCGTGCCCGGCAACCGCGTTTTCCTCCAGAACCTGGTGGACTGGCTGGCCCAGGACGAAACCCTGGTGAAGCTGCGCAACAAGCAGATGCAGGAGCGCGAGCTGAATCTGCCCGCGTCCAAGACCAAACGGTACCTGATCCAGCTGGCGAACATCGTCGGGCTGCCCATCCTGCTGGTGCTCTTTGGCATTCTCTGGTGGCAATTCCGCCTGTCCCGCCGGCGCACCGCCCAGCGCGAGCTCGGCGAACGCCGCTAGCGGGCACGAATCGTATACGGAGTAGCGAAATGGACAAACGCGTAATCATCGCGGCCGCAATCCTCGTCGCGGTCCTGCTGGCCGTGCTCGTCGCGGTCAAGCAACAGAAAAAACCACCCCAGGCCCAGACCGAAGAGATGCCCTTCGCCGAGCTGCGGGTGGAGCGCCCCCAGAAGTCCCGCACCTGGGTTCATCCGGCGCTCAAGAAGATCGATCGTCTCGAGATCACCAAGGACGGCAAGACCGCCAAGATGAAGCGGATCAAGGCCGGCGACATGCGGCGCGACTTCGGCGAGTGGGAGGTGGTGGCCCCCTACAAATACCCCGCCGATCCCTTCGCCGTGCGCCAGGTGCTCCAGCGGCTGACCTCGCTGCACTACTGGGAGCCTTACACCAAGGACGCCAAGGAGCACGCCGCCGCCGGGGTGGACGCCTCGGGGTTCCGTATCGCCGTCTTCCAGGGGAGCCGCAAGATTGCCGACCTTTATCTGGGCAAGGAGATCAGCACCAAGATGGGAGACCGTCCGCTGACGTATACGTACATGCGGGCCCACGGTCAAAACACCGTATGGAAGCTCAAAGGCTCCCTCAAGTCCATCACGCGTAAGGACGTCAACGGCTGGCGCGAGCCCAAGATCCTGCGGCTCAAGCGCGACGACATCTTCGAAATCTCCCTGACCGCGCCGGAGGGCAGCGTCATGCTGACGCGGGATCCCAAGGAGAAAGACCCCAAGAAGCGCAATACAAACTGGAAGATCAAGAGTGCCACGCCGGCCCTGGATGCCATCGAGCAAGGTGATGTGTCTCGCATGGCCTCCACCTTGAGCTACCTGCGCGCCACGGACTTCGCCGACGGGGTCAAGCTCGCGGACACCGGTCTGGACAAACCGCGCTACACCATCGGCCTCAAAGCCCAGGACCAGAAGAAGAAGGGCGCCAAAGTGGAGTCCTACACGCTCTTGTTCGGCAAGACCATCAGCAAGAAGGTCAAGCGGGGCAAGCGCGACGTGGATGAGAAGCTCGTCTACTTAAAGACCAAAAACAAGCCCCAGATCTTCCTCATGCAGGAAGCCCGGCTCAAGTCCCTGTTGAAGGCCCCCTCCGAGCTGCGAGACCGCACCATCATCAAGGTCGACAAGGGCCAGCGCATCGTGCGGCTGGAGGTGCACATGGGCAAGGAGAAGGTCATCCTGGCCCTGGATAAGCTCAAGTGGACGGCGGTGGAGCCCAAGGACCTCAAGTTTACCGATCGCGGCGTGAAACAGGACATGACGATGCTGGCCACGAGATTCACGGCCAAAGAGTTCTCCAAGGTGACGGACCCCCAAAAGACCGGCTTGGACAAGCCCTCGGGGCGGCTGATCGTGACCATCGAAACCGCGCCCCCCGAGCCCCCCAAGCCCGCCAAGAAGGCCAAGAAGGGTGACAAGAGCAAACCGGCCCCGAAGGCAAAGCCGAAGCCCGCCGGCAAGATCACGCGGGTGGTCGTGGAGATCCTCGTGGGAAAAGAGGCCCAAAAGCGCGAGCGCTACGTTCAGGTCAAGGGACGGCCTGACATTTACATCATGCGTGAGCACACCCTGGGTCGCGCCTGGAAGGGCAAGGACAAATGGAAGCCGCCCCAGCGTCGCCCCGGCGGCCCCGGGGGCCCCGGCATGCGTGGACGCGGGATGCCCGGTGGTGGAATGCCCGGCCGCGGCAGGATGCCGCAAAACTTCCGCATGCCGCCCCGCCGCCGTTAGCCCTGCAGCGGTATTTCCGCCCGTTGTTTGTCACTGAAGTACTGAGTAGAATTCGGGTGACCACGCCCAAGAGCCGTCGCCTACAGGCGGCCGAAAGGATGCATGGGACGCAGCTCCAGCACGTGGGTCACAGCATGGCTCAGCCTGGCGGTTCCGATGCTGGCATTGGGCGCCACCGCCGTAAGAGCCCAGCCCCCACCGACCGCAGCGCCGGCGCGCAAGCGGCCCGCCCCCCGCCCCAGTCCGTGGCACAAGGGCGTGTCTACGGAAAACAAAACCAAGGCCCTGGCCCTGTACAATGTGGGCAACACCTTCTTTGCTAAGTCCCAGTGGTCGGCGGCGTTGGTGAAATACGCGGCCGCGGTAAAGCTCTGGGATCATCCCGGGATCCGGTACAACATGGCCAAGTGCCTCATGGAGCAGAAGCGCTACCTGGAGGCCCACCACAGCCTGAAGCTCGCCTTGCGCTTCGGCGCGGCCCCCCTGGATCCTCCGCGACTATTCAAGGAAGGCCGGTTCCTTTTGGGCGTGCTCGAACGGCTGTTGGCGCGCGTACGCATCGTCTGCCCCCAGGCCGGCGTCCGGGTCACCCTGGACGGGCAGTTGCTCTTTGTGGGGCCCGGGGAAAAGACCCGTCTGATGGACCCCACCCAGCGTCACGTGGTGGAGGCCACCCTGACCAGGCACATCACTCTGACACGCGCCCTTGCCCCCCTCCCCGGCCGCCTCACCGTGGTGACCCTCCGACTCATGAAGCTCAAAAAGACGCTCGTCATGAAGCGTCGCTGGGCGCGCTGGATCGGATGGACCGTCCTGGCCGCGGGAGTCGCGCTGGCTGGAGGCGGTGTGCCCCTCCTGGTCGACGGCAACCGCAGTATCGCCGCCTACGACGATCGCTTCAACCTCTGGTGCACCAACGCCGCGGGATGTCTGCTTTCCGAGCGCCCGCGCGAGCTCGTGAAGCTATGGAACAGGTCTGTGGTCAACCAAGCCCTGGGGGCCGTGTTCATCGTCCTGGGCAGCGCGGCCATCACCACCGGGATGACCCTCATCTTCCTCAACGTCCCGCGGGCGATCTCCCCCGAGGGAGCCCCCCGCCCCAAAAGTCAACGGATCACCCTGGTCCCCGCGATACATCGCGGCGGCGGATCGGTCACCCTCGCGATCCGGTTCTGAGCCCCCCCCGAGGCTCGCCATGATCTTTGGCAATGGTATTGCTAACATCTCCGCGACGACTTACGTTCCGACCTCAGGCCTGGGAGCTCGCATGACCGTACCGGCTCGAAATCGCATCGTCGTCAACTGGGTGATTCTCGCAGCCGCGTCAGTCGCCCTCGCCGGTGCACTGTTTGTGTACTACCGCGCTGTGACGGCGCCCCCCGACAAGAAACGGGGCCAGGGGCGCGGTTTTCGATTCACCGTGCGCACCGCCCCGGTCCAGCGCGCCACCCTCACCCCGTCGATCCCCCTTCAGGGCGATGTGGTCTCCAACGAGACGGCCACCATCCGGGCCGAGATCTCCGGGGTCGTCACCAAGGTACTGGTCGCGAACGGTCAACAGGTCAAGGCGGGCACGGTGCTCGTAGAGCTGGACAACCGGGACCGCGTGCTGGCTCTCCGGCGGCAGCAGGCCCTCTCCATGGAAGCTCACGCCGCGCAGGTCGGGAGCCGCACCACCGTGGCCAAAGCGCAGGATCTCGTGACGCGCCTCAAGAAGCTGGACAAGTACAAGCTGGTGTCAGCCGAATCCGTGGAGCAGGCAAGAATCGGGCTTCTCTCCGCGCGCGCCGGCGCAGCGCAGGCCAACGCCCAAACGGCGCTGCGTTATGTGGAGCTGCTCACCGCCCGGCAGGAGCTCGAACGCGCGAAGATCCGCGCCCTCTTCGCCGGCCGCATCGCCAAGCGACTCGTGGCCGCCGGGGACCGCGTCGCGGTGGGCGCACAGGTGGTGGAGCTCGTGGGCGGCGCCGGCCTGGAGTTGCACCTCTACGTTCCGGTGTCCGCCACGAATCGGGTGCACGCCGGCACGACGGTGCGCTATCGCCTCGCCGGACGAGCCGGCCCCTGGCAGCAGGGAGCGATCACCCGCGTTCTCCCCATGGTGGACCCTCTGTCCAGAAACCGCACCGTCGTGGTCTCGTTACCCAAACCTCCGGGCGGCTTCACTCCGGGCCAAGCAGTGGAGGCGCGTCTCTCGGTCGGGCGCCTCGCCGGCGCGTTGGTGGTGGACACCGATGCCCTCACCCGCACCGGCGACACGTGGGTGGTATTCACCGTCAAGGCTGGCAAGGCCCGTCGCGTGGAGGTGAAAATCCTCGGTGAGGATGGGCGCCGGATCGCCGTGAGCGGCAACCTCACGGCCGGTCAACCGGTGGTGGTGGTGGGCAATGAGGCGCTGTTTCCCAATGCAGCGGTACGGGTGGTCACCCCGCGCAAGGCCGCCCCACAGGCCAGCTCTGGCTCCGGCTCTGGCTCCGGCTCTGACCGCCCCGCGGCGGCGACGCGCTAAAGGGAGGTGGAGCCCTGAACCTCATCCGCGGCGCCATCCGGTTTCTGCACACCGTCCTGGTGGCCACGCTCCTGGCGGTGCTCTTCGGGGTGCTGTCGCTACAGCGGGTGCCACTCCAGATGCGCCCCTCCATCGACCAGCCCGAAGTGACTGTCACCACCGAATACCCGGGGGCCTCCCCCGAGGAGGTGGAGGACAAAATCACCCGCCCCATCGAAGAGGTGCTCAACACCGTCCAGGGCCTCCGGCGGCTCACGAGCGAGACCATCCAGGGGCGTAGCCGCATCTCCCTGGAGTTCGACCTCACGGTGAACCGGGACGCCGCCCTGGTGGACGTGCTCAACAAGCTGGGGCAGGTGCCCAAGCTGCCCGAGGAGGCCACGGCGCCCGTGGCCGAGGCCGTCACCAGCGACGCCACCACCCCCATGATGTGGATTGGGCTCAGGGCGCGGGTGAAGGACCCGGCCGCCCACGTGAACCGCATGCGCGCCGTGGTGGACGACATCATCGAGCCCCGCCTGCGGCGCGTGGACGGCGTGGGGAGCCTGATCATCGCCGGCGGCCAGGAGCGGGAGGTGCAGGTGGTCGTGGACCTTCGACGCCTGGCCCAGCGGCGCATCCCCTTGTCCCAGCTCATCCGCGTAATTCGCGAGAGCCATCTGACCGTCCGCGGTGGACCCATGGACCGGGGCAAGCGGGAGTATGTCGTCTGGACGGTGGGCCGCATCAACCAGCTCCGCGCCGTGGAGCAGATCGTGCTCGCACGCACCCGACTGGGCGTCGTGCGCGTGGTCGATGTGGCCCAGGTGCGGGCCTCTTTCAAGCGTCGCCTCACCCTGCACCGGCAGAATGGCAAAGGCGCCATCGCCTTGGGTGTGATCCGCAAGAGCGGTGCCAATGTGCCGGCCACGGCCGCGCGGCTGGTGAGCGCGCTCGCCGAGCTGAATCGCGGATTCAAACAGCAGGAGACCCCCTACCACCTCTCCATCATGTTTACCGAGGTGACCTACATCAAGGAAGCGGTGTCACTGGTGTCGTGGAACCTCCTGGTGGGCGGGCTCCTGGCGGTGATCACGCTCCTGCTCTTTCTGGGCTCCGGGCGATCGGTGCTGGTGATCGCCGTGTCCATCCCGGTTTCGCTCGTATCGGTCTTCATCGTCTTGGACGCCCTCGGCCGGAGCATGAACATCGTGAGCCTGGCGGGACTGGCCTTCGCCGTGGGCATGGTGGTGGACAACTCCATCGTGGTGCTGGAGAACATCTACCGCCACCTGCGACCAGACCGCTCGGTGGCCGACAGCGCCGAGATCGGCACCCGGGAGGTGGCCCTGGCCATCGCCGCCTCCACGGTGACCACGGTGTCAGTGTTTCTGCCCATCGCCTTTCTCCACAGCGAGGCCGGGCAGATTTTCAAGGACATCGCCATCGCCATCAGCGTGGCCGTGGCCATGTCCCTGGTGGTTTCGCTCACGCTGGTGCCCATGCTGTCGCGGCTGCTGCTCAAAGCCCCCCGGGCTGACGCCCAGGTCAACCGCTGGTCGCCGCACCACTGGACAACCGTCGCGAATGAGCTCTTGGAGCGGCTCTATGGGCGGGTGCTCGACCGGGTCGTTGGCCCCGGGAGCGGCCCTGTGCGCTGGGCCATTCTCCTGGCCGTGGCCGCGGTCTTCATGTTCAGCCTCTCCCGCCTGCCCGCGTCGGAGTACCTCCCGGGCGGCAATCGCAGCCTGATCATCACGCTGGCGCGCCCCCTGCCCGGGATGAACCTGGACCAGACCTCCGAGGCGGTGCGCCCCCTGGAGAAATTCCTGCTCGCCCAGCCAGAGACCGAACGGGTCTTCATGGTCTTCTCGGCGCGCTTCTCTGCCGTGGGGTGCGTGCTCAAGCCCGAGTTCGGCACCGCCGAGCACATCGAGCGCATGCTCAAGCGGATCCGCGGGCGCGTCAAGACCATGGCCGGCTTTCGCTTCCTCTTCCCCATCAAGGCCTCCATCTTCCGCATCCCGGGCAAGCAGTTCGAAGTGGAGCTGCGCGGCCCGGACCTGGCCCGCCTGGCCGCCTTCGGCAAGCTGCTCGAATCGCGACTGCGCCAGGTGGACGGTGTCATCAGCGTGCGCAGCGACTTCGAGGAGGGTGCGCTGAACCTCCAGGTGGAGCCGGACCGGGCCCAGCTCACGGATCAGCAGATGACCCCCGCCCAGCTCGCCGAAGCCGTGCAGGTGGCCCTGGGAGGCCTCCGGGTGGGCTACTACCTGGATCGCGGTCGGGAGATCGACCTGACCCTCATCGGTCCGGTGGAGCGGTACCGCAGCCCGGCGGACCTCCGGGCCATTCCGCTCACCAGCGGGCGGAACACCATGACCTACCTGGGCAACATCAGCCGCATCCGCGCCGAGCGCGGCCCCACGGCCGTCAACCGCGTGGAGATGGAGCGCGCCATCACCCTGACGGTGAGCCTGCGCCGGGACGTCGCCTTGTCCACGGTCATGAAGCGCGCCCAGGTCGGTGTCCTGCAGCCCATGCGCGAGGCGTTGCCCACCAACTACACCTTGCAGCTCGGGGAGACGGCGGACCGGCTCCGGGAGACGCTCAAGGAGCTGTCGGCCAGCTTCCTGTTGGCGCTGCTCATCAGCTACCTGCTCATGGTGGCGCTGTTCCGGTCCTTTTGGTACCCCCTCGTGATCATCACCACGGTGCCCATGGGCGCCACCGGCGCGTTCCTCTTCGTGGGGCTAACCGGAGCCTCCTTTGACACCATTACCATGTTGGGGCTCATCATCCTGTCCGGGATCGTGGTCAACAACGCCATCCTCATCGTGCACCAGACCCTGAGCCTGCACCGTGCCGGGGGCCACCGCTTCGAAGACGCGGTGCGCGAAGGCGCCGTGTCCAGGCTCCGCCCCATCATGATGACCGCCATGACCTCCGTGCTCGGCATGTTGCCCCTCGCCCTGGGCAGCGGCCCGGGGGCCGAGCTCTACCGCGGTCTCGGCATCGCCATCGTCGGCGGCCTGACCCTCTCGACCTTCGTGACCCTGCTGCTGGTGCCGGCCCTGATGGGCATCGTCTCGGACTTCCGCATCCACCTGCTGGCGCGCCCCTTCGACGCGCCCACCACGCGCCCCTTCGACGCGCCCACCACGCCCCCCACCTCCGAAGCAGCCGTCGCCGCCGAGTAGCGCCATACTAGCTCGGCGGTCCCGCACAAATATCCGTCCCTGGTCGTGCGGTATCGCCCTCACACACGCCAATGCGCCTCCAAGGCCCCCTCCAGAGGAGACACTCGCACCGCTTGACCCACCACAAGCACCCCCTCCATACTGGAGCAAATGTCGAAAGGTCAGCATGATTCGATTTACGGTCGGTCATCCAGACGCTCGTCGGTTCATCAAATAGGGGAGGAGAAAACAATGAGGACGTTCTCACGTGTGGTGGTCGGTGCGATATTGATTACCCTCGCTGCGGTGTCCTGCGGAGACTCTGAGGATGGGAACGAGGTGCCCAAATGCGGAGACGGGCAACTGGATCCCCTGGAGGAGTGCGACGACGGCAATCTGCAGTCGTCCGACGGATGCTCACACATGTGTCAGGTAGAGGCCGGGTACCAGTGTGCCGGTGAGCCCAGCGTTTGCGACGGACTGTGCGGAGACGGGCAGATGTTCGGCCAGGAGGGCTGCGATGACGGAAACACCAGCTCCGGTGACGGCTGCAGCCAAGCCTGTGGTGTAGAGACCGGCTACTCCTGTACGGAGGAGCCCAGTGTCTGTGTGACCGTATGCGGAGACGCTCTGGTTGCCGGAAATGAGGCGTGTGACGACGGCGGTGACTCCGTCGCGTGCGACGCGGATTGCACCGCCGCCCTGTGTGGAGACGGCTACGTCAACGTCGTCGCCGGTGAGAGCTGCGACGGCACGGGCGAAACGGCTATCTGTGACAGCGACTGCACCAACGTGGTCTGCGGAGACGGCATGTACAACGCGTCGGCCGGGGAGGAGTGTGATGACGGCAATCTCTCGGTCGGCGACGGCTGTGACGCGAGCTGCCGGCTGGAGCTGTGCACGGGCGAGCTCAGCACAGGGTACGTCACAAACGGCAGCCAGTACGGCTCCATGTTCGATGTCACGGCCGTCACAAACATCACCATCGAGTCCTTTGACCTTCCCTATTACGGGATGAGTCGCGACATCGAGGTCTACTACCGTCCAGGCTCCTATGTGGGTCATGCTACGTCCTCGGCGGGTTGGACTTTGGCGGCGTTCATCCCCGGGTTGTCCGGCACCAATCCCCCCGACCCCATCCCGTTGAACCTCTCGCTCAATCTTTCGCTTGCCGCAGGGCAGACCATGGCTTTCTACATCACGGCCACGAACGGCTCCTACGGTTACAGCGGAGGGACCAGTGAGGGGGCGCTACTCGTGTCCAACGCTGACCTCCAGATCTTCGAAGGTGTCGGCGTGGCCTACCCCTTTGGAGCCGGCTACGGCGTCATCTATTCACCGAGGATCTGGAACGGCACCATTCACTACTGCCCCTAGCCCAGTGCCTATCGGTTGAGCCCAGCCCGGGTAGAGCCGTGCCCTGGATTCGGCGTCCACCCTCCTGGAACCACTACCACGCCGGGTTCCCGACACCCTGGGCAATCTGCCGAAGTTTCTGGCCTACGTGAACCGGCTCATCGCCACCTGCCTCAACGTCTCCCTCGGCCGCTGGGAGAACTTCTGGGCCGCCGAGCAGCCCTGCGCCGTCAAGCTGGTGAGCGACGAGGATATCCTGCGCAAGATGGTCTATTCCCAGGCCAACCCGGTGAGCTCTTACCTGGTATCCCATGGTCACAAGTGGCCGGGCGTGCGCACGACCCCCAAGGACCTGCTCTCGGAGGGAATCGAGGTCGAGCGCCCCAAGGGGTACTTCCGGGAAGACGGCAAGATGCCGAAGAAGGCGACGCTGAAGCTGGTCCGCCCACCGGCGTACGAGCATCTTAGCGACGAGGCGTTCGTGGAGCTGTTCGACAAGGAGCTGGAGGAGCGGGAGGAAGAAATCCGCGAGCAGGCGAAGGCCAAGAAGATTCGCTTTCTGGGTGTTCGTCGCATCCTGCGGCAGCGCCCCACGGACGCACCCAGGAGCAAGGAGCCGCGTCGCAAGCTGAAGCCGCGGGTGGCGGCGGCAAACAAGTGGCGTCGCATCGAAGCGCTGCAGCGCCTCAAGGCGTTCCAAGCGGCCTATCGCGAGGCCTGGCTGCGTTGGAAGCAGGGGTTCGTGGATGTGGTGTTCCCCGCGGGCACCTACGCCTTGGCCCGATACGCGGCCGTGGTCTGCGCGCCTTCGTAGGCGCTGCTCACTGCAATCATTGTCGGCATTGGAGGGGGAGCAGGGACTCCTGCGTCGAAGCTCGGCGCATTGCACGGATCAGGGACCTGCGCCGGGGATCTCGCGTCATCGGGATGCCAGATCCTCGCCGATTGACGCGATCAACCCAGGAGGGGACTATCGATGACGTGGTCGATTTCTATAATCTGGAGTTAGGATCTGATGTATCTGACGGAGGTCAGTGGGGTATTTCATCGTTGACCAAGGGGCAGCAAAATGAAAACCGTGAGCACTTCAATCAGGTTGATTTCAATCGCATCGCTGGTACTGGGCATGGGGTTATCCGGTTGCGACGGCAGCTCGTCAAGCCGGGACGAGTGCTATGACGGCGTCAGGAATGGCGACGAATCCGACATCGACTGCGGCGGTGCCGATTGTGGGGGCTGCTATGACGGGAGCGACTGCGTGGACGGCACCGATTGTCTCGTTGGCGTGTGCACCGACGGCATCTGTGGCGAGTGCATAGGCAGCGGCTGTGTCACCCCGCCTACCTGTACTGACGGCGTGACGGATGGCATGGAATCCGACGTCGACTGCGGTGGTGCCGACTGCGACGGCTGCGCCGACGGGAGCAACTGCAATCACTGGAGCGACTGTCTCAGCGGTGAGTGCAACGACAACATTTGTGGCGAGTGCCTAGGCAGCGGCTGTGTCACCCCACCTACCTGCTCTGACGGCCTCCTGAACGGCGACGAATCCGACATCGACTGCGGCGGTGCCGAGTGCGACGGCTGCGCCGACGGGAGCGACTGCACCGACGGGAGCGACTGCCTCAGCGGTGAGTGCAACGACGACATCTGTGGCGCGGCTGATTGTGTCCCCGGGCCACTGTCCGGGGAGGTCACCGCCTGGCTGGACTTCTGGCAGGTGGCTTTTCCGGGTCCTGGTTACAAAAACGAACCTCTCCACATATTGGATGCCGGCTATCACGCCCTTGAATTTAACACTGGCAGTGTGGTCGACCATGGCGGCGTGATTACAGTTGCCAATACAGGATCTAACGGTACCAGATTGGCTTCCATCAGCGAGTGCCTGGGCGACTTCAATGTTCCGCCGGAGTGCACCCACTCCTGGGGCAGTAGTGGCGGGATCGGCTGGGCCACAGACGGCGAGCCCGGCTACTGCCAGCTGGCGCCGAACACCACCTACTATCTCAACTTCACGTTCACCGACGGGCTCGATGGCGCAACAACCACCTGCCTCCCTAGCGAGACCTGCGTCACCACCGTGCAGGCCCTCAACCTCGACTAGATCGCAGACCCGGCAGGAGCATCGAACTGCCAAGGGCATCCTGTGACGTCTCGCACGTGTCCGCCGAAGCGGGGACAGACGCTTCCGCCCCGTTCCAATACGCAGAACGCACGAAGAGACATGGGGACGGATTACGAACGCTTCGAGCTCCTCGCCTGCGACTAGTCAGCCCTGCACCAAGCAGCTGAGGCCGGGCCGACGGTGCAGGATCCACTGCACCTAAAGTTAAGGGGAGTCTGATCTTGCAGTGCTACGGGCAAGAAAGTGCAGGTTCGGGGAGACCTTGGGGCTTAGGTTGGGTTGATACTGCAGTATTTGGGTGGAACTACTGCAGGATCACGCCCTCCTACATTTTAGGTGGGTCCGGTCCTGCAGTGAACCTTCGATAGCTCAGCTGGAGGTGGATGGCTCGAACCAGGTCGGCGCGCACTGGGCGCTGTTTGAGGGTGTAGAGCGTGCGTTCGGCGATGCCGAGGAACTGCGCCAGCTCAGCGCCAGGCAGGCGGGTTCCCCCCACCGCCGAGGCGAGCGTCGCCGCCGAGTAGCGCTATACTACTTCGGCGATGACACCCCGACGTCTCCTGTGCCTCCGGCATGCGCCCTGGATCTGTGCGGCGCTCCTCGGGCTGGCGCCCTGCTGCTCAAGCCGCCAGACCACCGCGCGACCCGATGCAAACCCCGCGGTGTCCAAAGGCCCCACAGCGGTGTCCAAAGGCGCCACAAAGGGTGTCATGCGCTCGAATCGGCACCTGAGCCGAGGCCCGCCCCCGGCCAAGGGTCAGCCCTTTCGCGCGCACACTCTGGCGTGGTCCTCCGACGGCCGCTGGCTCGCCGTGGGTGGACACCAGCGGGTGTTATTGATCTCCGCGCCAAACGGCTGGACCAACGCTCTCACCGTGGTGAGCCAGCCCGGCGGAGGCGGCCAGAACCGCGTTACGTTTTGGCCCGACGGGCAGCTCGTGGCCATCGGCGGCAGCGAGAACAATTCGTACCTGTGGAACCCCAGGACGAAAAAGTCGCGCCGGGTCACCGGCATTGTGGCGTGCGCCCCCTACTTCGCCGACGCCTGGAGCTGCGAGTCACCCAAAGGGCATTTTCGCGTGCGCTCCCGCACCTGGGGAAAAGCGGCCTTCGAGGTGCATCGCCTGACGCCCCAGGGCTACCAGAAAGTCTGGTCCGTCCAGGAGCGCTCCTCCGGCCGCACCCCGGTGATGGTGCTCCGCAACGCCGGCAATTCCCTGCTCGTGGCCGGAGGCTCCACCTACAGCCGCACCGAGACCCAGCGCATGGTGGTGCATCGAACCTCGGGGACCGGCCGGAATCGTGCCCACGGGTCGTTTTTTCAGAACGTGCCCAAGCTCGTGAGCGGCGGCTTCGTGCGGCAGTACCACCGCGGCCGGTATAGCTGCGAGCGCGCCGGAGTGGGCAAGCGCATCGTCAGTCTCGGAGCCAAGCGCTACGGGTCCACGTACCTGACCGGTCACGCGGACGGCGCCGTGAGCCTCTTTGACGGGTGCACGCTCAAGTGGACCCACCGCCACAGCCGGAGCCAGAGCAAAAGCCAACGCAAGGACCGGCGCACGCGCCAGGTCGTCGGCGTGGCCCACCACCCCGTCGAGGCCCTGGGCGCCAGCGTGGATGCCCGCGGCCGCTTGTGCTGGTGGGACCTCGCCCAGGGGAAGCGCGCCGCCTGCCACCAGCTTCGCTACCCGTGACGGCTGAAATCCGCACTAGCAACTCGTCCGTTTCCGGTCCATAAACGACTCGGACGCCATTTACAGGACCACCGTGAGCCCCATGGAAAAGCTGGAATATCCCGACACGCTCGAAGAGATGGTCGCTCACCTGCGGGCGAAGCTGCCGCCGGAGACCGACGAAGAGCTCATTCGCCAGCGGGCGGACGTGGCCTTGGAGGTCAACCGGCTCAAGCGGGAGAAAAACGCCATCATCCTGGGCCACAACTACATGGCCCCCTCCCTGTACCACTCGGTGCCCGACTACACCGGCGACTCCCTGGGCCTGAGCCGCATCGCCGCCCAGTCACAGGCGGACATCATCATCTTCGCCGGCGTGCGATTCATGGCCGAGACGGCCAAGATCCTCAACCCGGACCGCACGGTGCTGCTGCCCAGCGCCAAGGGCGGGTGCTCCCTGGCCGAGGCCATCACCGGCCAGGACGTGCGGGAGCTCCGGCGGCAGTACCCCGGCACGCCGGTGGTGAGCTACGTCAACACCTACGCCGAGGTGAAAGCCGAGACGGACATCTGTTGCACGTCCTCCAATGCGGCGTCCGTCGTGCGCCACCTCCAGGCCCAGGGCCACGACCGGATCATCTTTTTGCCCGACGAGTATCTGGCCCGCAACGTGGCCGCCGAGACCGGCATGGAGGTGATCCTGCCCCAGGCGCACCCGCGCACGGCGACCGGGGATCCGCCCAACCTGCAGCGGGTAATCGTCGGATGGCACGGACGCTGCGAGGTGCACGACAAGTTCACCACCGACGACATCGCGC